>JAABUU010000287.1_pt1 | contig 123443 bp, 116 predicted proteins | sample 5559301 | NCBI WGS metagenome assembly JAABUU01 (sample SAMN10711884, study PRJNA513360) | rock metagenome | isolation source: Antarctica rocks | place: Antarctica: Victoria Land, Richard Nunatak white | reverse complement strand
CTAGAGCGAGTCATAGAGATGTCATTTAACTAATAGATAAATGCTAAGAAAGAAAAGTATCTACAGAAAAGAACTCGATTCTTATATGTGTGTTTCTCAGCTCTGTGCTAGACTCGATTGAGTTGACACCTTACACATATGATGCAGAGTCTCAATGATATCACTTTTAGATCAGATTCTCGCTAGACTCGATTAGAATGAAATCAGACGAAGACTAGACGAAGAATAGACGAAGGCTAAAATCGTAACATTACTCTCTCTCTTGACTATTCATGTTCGCATGAATGTTGTTTCTTAGTGCGCTTTTCTTGAATATTTGATATGAAAGTCATCAATCATCTCTTGAGCGTTCATAAATTCGTCGTCGTCAGCGTTATATCAGTTGAGATCGTTGTCATAGTTCTTTCATTTGACTTGATATTGAAGTCATCTTCGATATCATCGAAAGTTCAATATATCGTCGATTTCTCATTCGTCTTCATCGTTTATCACTATTGATCTCAAAGATTCATTCTTTTGATCAGACAGAGAATCATCGACGGCAGAATGAAAAGACTCTGAATGAAATACATCATGTATATGCATAGTCTCTGATAGTTTCAACTTATAGAATGAGTCAACAGACTCAGTGATCTGAAATGAATCGAGCATCTTGTCATTCAATTTTTTGAAAGATCTCGCTGTAATGATGTTTCGTTTGTTCAGAAACATCTTTGATTCGATCTTATAATTGACTTTCTTTCTATGCTTGTTAGCTTGATTCATCATTTGTTCTCGTGTTTTGATCAGAGCTTCACGAGCGAAGATCAATGTCTTGTTCATTTGTTCAGATATATTCTTGACTCGATTGATCTGCAGACGTTCGCGAATGCTTTCATACTCGATGATGTCAGAGTCGAAGCTCATACGAGGGTGAAAGCTCTTGTTCATGAAGAAGAGAATCAAGAAGATGACTGAAGACAAGACGTTATTGTCGACAAACTCAATCATGAATAGTCACTTGAATCAGTCGTTCTGCATATATGAACAGAAGAATCAAAGATATCGCTTGACGTTCTGATTGACTCGTTCGCTTTGATCGTTGATCTGAGAATGATAGGCGATGAACAATTGAAGAGAAATGTTCAGCCGTTTGCAAAGAAACTTTCATAGTATAGAGATGAATTGCAAACCTCGATCAGATACTATGAAGCTTGATAAATCATGAGTTCAATATACTCATTGAATCAGCATTTCAGCTGTCTTTTCGACAGTGATATCTTCATCATCAATGATGCAAGAAATATAATGCCTTTTCTTTGACAATCTGCAGATGATCGTCAGAATAGCGTTGTATTCGCTTGAATCAGATAGATTGATAATGAAGTTCATTGCTATGTCTTGCCATCGCTGTTCAGATATCGATAGAGGTTGAAGCAAGTCGTTTGATTTATTTCTAGATGTCTTTGAGCGTTGACAGATATAGCAGTTTCGAATATATCGATCTATCGTTTTTCGCATGAATGATCAATAGTAGTTTCGCTTTATGACTTTCACAGTTCTAAGAATATCAGAATGATCAACTGACGATTGATCGTGTATCTCACGAATCAGATTCATTTGTAGAAGCTCGTTGAACGAAATTCATAGCTGACTGCCTTTGTATAAGATTTCATTCTGAACTCGACAATTCTTCAGCTTGATGTCTTCATATTGTGTCTCGCTTCTTGCTATTGCTTCGCGAAGTAGCGTACAATTCTCGTCGATTTCATTAGTCTCAAGAATCTGTTTATAGATTGATTCACTGATGTTCTTCTCTAGATCAGCAATTTTCATTCGATTCGAAGTCAGAATAGTGATTCATTGATAGCGAACGCGCTCATCTTCTGAATCTCTGAGCACGACGTCAGCTCGACGAGTTAATGCATCAATCTTGATGTTCTGTTTGTCAGATCGATACATTATCTTGAAGTTGAAATCAGCGAGCTTCTGAATTCAGCGCATCTGACGTCTGCTCAGCTCTTTATCTTTCATCAACGAAATGAGTGCTTGATGATCGATGAACATCTTGATAGAAATGTCAGTTAGTTTCAGTTCGAGTCGTCAGTGTTCAAATGCTTGAATGATGATCAGAAGTTCTTTATCATATATTTTGTAGTTGCATTCAGCAGAAGACATGTTCTTGCTATAGAAGGCAATCGAATGTAGTACTTCTTCGTCATCATATTGAGAGAGAACTTCATCGTTGACGTAGTTGAATGAGTCGATTTCGAGAATAGTCTCACGAGTTTGATCAAAGTGACGTAGTATAGAAGTCTCAATCATACGTTTCTTCATATGGTCGAAGACGATCTGACAGACTTCATTTCATTCAAATATGATCTTCTTTTGAATGAGTTGAATCATTGAATGAACAATCTTCGAAAAGTTCTTGATGAAGCGTCGATAAAAGTTGCAGAAGTCAATGAAGAACTGCATCTGAGTGAGGTTATTGAGTGTAGATCAATCAACGACTGCTTGCATCTTTCGCGAGTTCATCTTCAATCCTTCGATTGATATCAAAAGTTCTAAAAAGATGGTTTTCTGAACATGAAACTCGCATTTATCGATGTCTATCTGTAGATCAGCTTCTCGTAGTCTATTCAAGATCAATCGTACATGTCGCTTGTGTTTCTTCAAGATCTTGCTGTAGATGATAATGTCATCTAGATAGATCTGACAAAACTGATGTAGATATTTGAACAACACGTCGTTCATATAATGTTGATAGAACGTTGATTCGTTGATTAATTCAAAGAGCATTACATGATATTTGTATGAGTCGAAAAAGGTAATAAAGATAGTCAAATCTTCGCTATCTGAGTGCATGCGTAGTTTATTGAACGCGACAATGATGTTCAATCGAGTCAGATATTTGCTTTCTTGTATACGAGCGAGAGTCTCGTCTATCAATGACAAAGAATAGCGATTTCGTTTGATCAAAGCATTGAGCTTTCTGTAATCGACGCAGAAACGCAGACTATCGTCTTTCTTTTCGATGAACAAGATGAGCGAGGCGTATGATGCAAAGCTGAAGAAAATGAATTCTTTGTTCAGATGTTCGATCAGATACTTCTTTATCTTCTGAAGCTTGTGATCGAACATCTGATATAGTCTGCTTCGAGAGAGCGTTTCTTCATCGATCAACTCAATTTTGTGATCGTAGAAACGATGCAATGATAGCTGATTGATCATTGCTTGATCGAAGACGTCTAGATAGTCGTGATATTCAGAGAGAAGCTTGACTTTGACTTGCTCGAGAGCTTCAGCGTGAGAAAGCTCATGCAGATTCACTTCTTTAGACTTGTTTTCAACTGTAGTTATGAGTCGATCGATTTTCAAGATGATAACAGCAAAGATCTTGACATCTGATCGTTTGACTAACATTCTATATGTCGCTGTCTCTATCATTGCTATGTTCGTTGAACTGAAAGAGAATGAATTCAAACTGAACGTTGATTTAGAATTTTTGACGCTAGTTAAAGTCGCGTCGTGCGATTTTAACTGTTCAATTAGTTTAACTGACTTCTTATTGAACTGACTGAAAGAGAGTGATTTCAGACTGAATTGAGAGATAGTGAAAGATCTCTTCAGTATATGAGTAGAAGTCAAACTCTTTTGCTTCGTGATTGTCTTGTTGCTTGTGAGTAGAACAATTGATTTTGAATTGAGAGTGAAATTCGAAAATCGAAGAAAATCGATTCGCATGTCAATTACTAGGTCGATTTTGTTCATTCATGTTTTTTCGAGAATCATTTGATGTTGATTTAATCGAGTGATCAACATAGAAGCTGTGTCAATCGTATGATCTTGAACAGTCAGGTTCGAATAGATGGCATGAGTAATGAGTTTTTTAGCATAATGATCGTCAAATTCTTGAATTGACTTCGCTTTGATCAAAGTCAGAAACTCGATTTGCAACTGGTCACAAACAATCTGCGCGATCACTTCATCAATGAACGAATAGTCAGCAGCTTCGATGTCAATCAATGACTTCAATGAGTAACTAATTTCATTGCTAGAAAGTACACATTCAGTAGTCAAAGATTCAGAAGCAAAAGAATCATCTGACATGCTTGTCGTTGAAGAAATTAACATCTCTTTCATCGCGTCTTTGATGAAAGTCTCTAGTTTTTTGCCTCGCTATTCTCAGAAGACATTTTCTCATTCTCTTTATTCTTTGAAATGACGATTTCATGTAGACGAGAAGTAAAGACACGAAATGCAGAAGTGTCGACCTTGTTCTGAGAGCAATTCTTGAACAAATGACTCGAGATCTTGCAAGTATAGCAGATGATAGACGATCTTGCTGACTCAGAGATAGAAGAGAGAATAGACTTAACATAATCGATTATCGAAGTCGTTACTGACAATGAAGTAGCAGCGCGTTTATCAGATACGATCGTGACTTTGGCGATGACAGTGCGAAGCTGACTGCGTAGCTGATAGTTGACTCGCTGTTTATTATTCACATCTTGAAGGAAGATTCTTAAGCGAGTGAGCGAAGTAAAATTCTCTGAACAGACTGATAGAGCATTCTGCAAGCGATTATTGATTTTATTCTGAAGATCGTTCATCAGAGTGCGATCGTCGTAGTCTAGATAGCTGAATAGCTTCATAAAGTCGAAGTAAAAGACATTGAAAGACTTGTCTGTTTGTCTCAGAGCGTTGTACTCGCGACGACACTTTCGATTTCTATTCAGTTCATCGTATATTTCTTTCAGATGCTCAAATAGCTCGTAGATCGAGATGTAAGAATGCGAAGCGTCATGACGACGTCAAGCGAAGATATGTTCAGCAGCATCATCTTCTAGTCTAGATATCACATAGGCAATACAGGTATTCTCATTATCGAAGTGATCGACATTAGCCTGAAGCTTGTCGTTCATCTTGATTCTTCAGCTATTTCATGTTGATTCACCTTCGTCGATGAATACAGAGAGGTTCGAAAACTTGAAAGACTTGTGATGATCATTATCGAATAAAGTGAATGACTCACGTCGAGTATGATTCTCGATAGATTGACGAGGTAGAGATTTCGTAGAAACTCGAGATTCAGTAGGCTGACGAGATCGAGACTGATTCGCTGAACGCTGTCCCTTTTTTAGACTCAAGACTTTCTCTCGTAGTTCGACGATAGTCTCTTCTTGAGTGTCTATTGTCATTTGATTGATCTCTAGCTCATCAAGTCTCTTGATGTGATCGGCTTGAACATTGATTCATTGCTCGTTGAGTTTCAAAGTCATGTCTCGTTGATCTCTTAGCTCGATCAGCATCTTGATGACATCGTCTGACTGATCAATAGTTCATTGACGAAGTTGTTGACTTGTGTTGATGTCTCATGAAATAGCGACATTCTGAGATCTCGCTGAAGCATCGAAAGAAATAAGAAAAACTCGTCTACTAGCAGTGCTTCTAAGCAGACGAGCTGTTCGTGATTCGACTGGTTCAGAGTCGCGTGTCATTGTGAGAAAGATAAGAGTAGATTTGATTGTAGTAAGATTGAGTGATTGATTTGATAAATTTGAGTAAATTTGCAGATGTGTTTTGGTGAAAGTAATTCAAAGAATTCCTTGCGAATTTTCTGAATAAACGAAGTAGGTTATTTCGTATCGTCTACACGTCGATAGCAGAGTAGTTGGTTAGCATTTATCTACTGTTAGAAGCCGATCTAGAGCGAGTCATAGAAGTGTCATTTAACTAATAGATAAATGCTAAGAAAGAAAAGTATCTACAGAAAAGAACTCGATTCTTATATGTGTGTTTCTCAGCTCTGTGCTAGGCTCGATTGGGTTGACGCCTTACACATATGATGCAGAGTCTCAATGATATCATCTCTAGGTCAGATTTTCGCTAGGCTCGATTAGAATGAAATCAGACGAAGGCTAGGCGAAGAATAGGCGAAGAATAGAATCGTAACAGATTCAAAGTCACGTATCATCATGAAAGATTGAAGATAAAGATAGATAAATTGTGATAAGATTGAGTGATTGATTTGATAAATTTGAGTAAATTTAAATGTATGTTTTGATGAAAGTAATTCAAAGAATTTCTTGAAAATTTTCTGAATAGAAGTAGATTATTTCGTATCATTTACACATCAATAACAGAGTAGTTGATTAGCATTTATCTATTGTTAAAGATTGATCTAGAGCGAGTCATAAAGATGTCATTTAACTAATAAATAAATGCTAAGAAAGAAAAGTATCTACAGAAAAGAACTCGATTCTTATATGTGTATTTCTCAGCTCTGTGCTAGACTCGATTGAATTGACATCTTACACATATGATGCAGAGTCTCAATGATATCACTTCTAGATCAGATTTTCACTAAACTAGATTAGAATGAAATCAGATGAAGATTAGATGAAGAATAGACGAAGGCTAGAATCGTAACATCTGAGATCAAAACTTGATAATTTTGACAGATTTATCTTATTTTGATATACATTGATACAATTTTTTTATCTTTTATTAAAAATCATCAACGTTTGTCGTTTAACTTTGACATGCAATCATCATTATCATCATTCATATATTTTCTGAATATTAAAAACTGCAATCAATATCAGTATTTCTGCTTTATTTTATTATTTATTGATATAAATATTAAATACATGTTTTGTAAAAAGTTATGTACTTATAATCTTAAGTACACAATGATAATTTTATTTTAATTCATGATATTTTTAACTTATTATTTTTTAATAAAGTTTCATAAATATTCTAGATTTTATTTTCATTACTTGATAAGTTCAGCTGTTCAAGTATATTTTAAAAACTTTTCATGTCAAGAAACTTGACGTCGATGACTTTTGATGACTAAAAGCTACAGAAGTCGTGTGAAGTCGATGTGCACATGTCGTGATCGAAGGGTCGCAAAAGATACAGTAGTCGATCAAACCTTTCGCGAGTCACTTAAGCAACTTCAGTTGCTGCGAGCTCAAATAGCTACATTAGCAACACTTTCGGCTTTGAGTATCATCAATGAATTAATTATTGAATAAATCATTAAATAAATCAAGGTTATCACTAAATGTACACTACACACCTGTAAACGAAGAGTGACGGGTCTAATCTAACCGAATCTGAAACGTTAACCCTTTAGTAGTAACTTCTCGACACAGGTAACATGATTATTAGGAATTATTCCGAGTATATTAATTCTTACCTGTAGAATTCAACAGGTCAAAGAACAATCTTGGGGAGCAGCTTGGGGTCATTGTTTCACGTGGCGGAATGACGCGTACGTGGACGTGGCTCATTAAGACCATGCGGCCCTGCAGACTAAGAATAGGTGCAAATCCGCAGCTTGTTGCATGATTCCACAAGGTTGCATTCAAAGCGAGATGCTTCTTCTGGCTTATCTGCCCACTCTGATAGGTTACAATCCGGATGAGTATATAGTACGAGTATTCGTACAATGTCAGCAATGTGAGTCCAAGTCCGCTCTCCATTGAGAAATGACTCAGGAGAGCTGGTCAACCAGGCGGGGAAACATCTCTCATTGTCTACAGCTCTCTTGAACGAGGTTTGTTTCTTTTAATTGTCACCTGTATTGGCTTGGGGCTGCTTATCCTTCTGCAGGCCTTTCTGAGCCACAATGGGAGTACGTCGTGCCGTCATCTCAGAAAACTTGACCGCTAAGAATCCTTTGTTCTGCCTACGAGTAGTGTACTTTCCTTGATTCACCTTACCTTACACTTAGGAGTCGTCATTTGTGAAACCGTGCTTAAGATTCTTCAGGTATTTTCCACATCCTCCAATTGCTTCGATGATATGTTTCAAGTGTGTACAGGTCCTTCCTGCATCGGGCTGGACATTGCTGCGCTGCCGGCCTTGTTCAGGTATAGCTGGCCTACGCCCTTGTACAAATAATCCTTGTTAAGAGGCTTTCTGCTAATGCAATGTCCAACCAGCTGCAGGAAGAACCTGTATACTTGTACAAGATTCCCAACCCCGCAATCCTTCTCTTTCTTTGATTCAGGTCGTTGTCTTGCATATGAAACGTCTCATTCTTCATGCCTTTTTACCTGCCTCGAGTTGCGCCTCAACGCTTCGTGGAGATCAGCAGTAATAACACCATCATAGATGTGGCAGTACAAAGAAGCATGCGAGGAGATTAGCGTTCTGATAAATGTTGATCACCTTTGGTCGCAGAGATTATTTCTCTCAACGCAGAAGCCGTGAATCTTCTCAGCAACTACACATGCCGATCTCCATAACCGCCTTCTTCAACACAAGATTCAAAATAACATATAAGCTGTGAATATTTTTGGCAATTTGACATGCCGATCTTCAGAAGATCTTCCTTGATTCTATTAAGGGTCGCATAGGCATGGGATTACGAGGAATCCTTCGAAATTCCAACACAAAATCCTAAACAACGTATTCAAATGGAAACAGTAGCCAAGTTGAAGGAATGCTCAGTGATCTCCGGCAGCGGTTTCATAGCTCTAGCAGTCTAGCTTATGGGCGCAGCTAATATGATGTCTGTCTAGACTCCTGACCGCAGACTGCTTGCATTATATAAAGACTTCATGATACTTCTCATTCTTTTCAGCGGCATACAGGCTTCTTCTTATCTTATAAAGAATTCAATATCTCTTTATTCATTTTCAGCTTCAACCTCTATCCACTCAATCAAGTCCGACAGTTCTCAGCTCGGCCTACGTTCGACCGCAGAATGCCTCTCACTTCGAGCGCAACTGCTGCGCTGATCGCAATACTCATCATTCCTTTAAGCAGCGCCACCCCGATTAAATCATCTCTTGTAACCACCCTCACAATACGAGATGTTCAGGTAGCAGGCTTAGGACTTCCTAATTGCGACACTAAGGACACTGATCCAACATGGGCCCAAGGCCAGAGCAATTTCAAGGAAGGGGATGGGGTAAAGATTAGCGATGACTGCGACAACGGACTGGGCGGCAGTGACCACTGCTGGTAAGCTCCCTTCAGATCCGCCATACCAGCCTTTCCCCTTTCTTCCCCTCTCTGCTCAAATAAAGTACTACAAATACATACTTAAAACTTCATCGTACTGACCCTGCTTCAAGGACGGACTACGTCCTCGTCGACTACATCAACTCAGCCGGCCCGTGGTATAGTCCTTTTGGTCAAATCAACTGCCCGAGTGACTCAGCCACTCCAGCAAGCATGTGCAATCAACAGATCGGTCAGATGAAGCAAGATGCGGATACATGCAAAACCACCTCATGGACCGCCGGTGGGAAAGTAGGCGGAGAATTTCAGGTCAAGATCTCGGACGTGTTTGGCATTACAGTCGCCCCCGAAGTCAATGGAGGTGGTGGCGCGACGGCGACAACCTGCAACACCAACGTCACGACTGAAACATGCCAGTGGCATGGCGGCACCGGCTGCCATCAAAGCTGGGCCTCGCAAGTCATCGTCACTGTGCGTGGCTTCAAGCGTCGCACGTGCGAATCACCCACCTCCGACCTTGCCGCTAATATGCCCAATATGGCCCAGCGGGGCTTTGATGGTAAATATACTCGCGGCATGCAGGACTTTGAGCTCCAGGTAGCATCTTCAAATACGATTGATTGCGACGGTGGCTGCCAGCCAGTAAACCACAATCCATTACCAAATCAAGGCTCAGATCCTATACCTTGGCCGCGAATGTAGAACAAGATAAAGTTCTCAGAGAAGCCGAGCGCCTGGGTAAATGCTGCGTGCATCGCGTTCAGTTTGGTACTGAGGATTTAGGAGAGGCAATGGCTAGGGTGAAAAACCTTGTGTTATTTTAGGTGGAATTGTTTAACTTTGTACATCAGCGCGTTTATGTTACGAGTTTAGCCTGAATCATCGACTACGTCTTTACAACGTAGACTGCATCCTCAGTCACGAGATTAGCTTAGAAAATCAGTCGACTTATTATTAAAGGTTCTGACTAAACGTACACCCCTTTTTACTACATTGACGCCCTCTGCCTACTACATTTACGCCCCCTGTTTACTACCTACATATACCGCCCCCTCAAATAGGTTTAGCGGTTACCCAACTAGGGTTCATCTTTGAAACAGACGAGCATCATACAGATACTTGATTTTGTATGAGCGGCTCACCAAAAATCAAGTATCTTTGGGATCGATATGTTTTTCGAAGCTGATTTACATTTGCAACTACATATCAAATTTGAAACACCCCTTTGGCCATCTCTTTTCGGTCGTGAACCGAAAGGCATATAAGCCACCGCGTGACGGCTTATTTGCTGGTATGTTGGAGTGCCCATTTGTTTCCCCTTGCTCACGGTTTCCCGTTCGTTGTGTGTAGGGTTGATTGGGCCAGCGGCCTCGGTGCCCTTGAAGAGGTCTTCGAATAGTAACATTGCCTGTGACGTAGCTGAAGTTCATTCTAGACGCATCCTCGCGGGAAATCCAAATGGGATTGTCGACCGAAGAGTGCAAGGAAGATATCACGGTTGACAGCAAAATGAGATAGCCCTTGCCTCTGTGGCCCATAGATCTCATCTGCAAAAAATAATCTTCTTGAGTTTTCATGTGATCCTTCATGAGGTCGTCCACATCGATGCTCGACTGGAATATCCGAGTCCTTACTCAAATCATTCGTCTCATTTGTATTCCTTGCTTTTCCGCGATGGTACGTAGAATACGACAGATTTCATATAAATTTCATCCGAGAAATTAAAGATTCGGGTGGTCGTACTTGACGCAAGAATTCGAGTGTCATCTTTGTATCAGAGTCTTGAATTCGAAGTCTGATAGCTTCCTTCGACTCGAAACCAAGCGTTATAGCCAAGTCTGCCAGTCTCTGCCAGCATTGTTCGTTGAAAAGCTTGACCTGTGGTTTCCGCTTTCCGATATCCCTGCGGAGTGTTATTGCATTCAAGTCTGGAAAATGACGCCAGGCAAACATTCACAACTGACGGTAACCACACTCAACGGCCTGCAATTCAGCACCAGGTCGAGTAGAGAATTAAGAGATCTTATGTTGAATCAACAACTTTCCCTCTTCTCGTTTCAGGCCAACGAATATCATAGAGATCGCTTGATGAGATGATTTCTTGCTGCTGCTATTCGAGGGAAGAAGTCGAATGATCTTTGCGAGTGGTTTAAGCCACTTAATATCTTCAATAAAGGTATGAATTGAGAAGATCATGCACTTGACGCTTTGTAGATTCTGTAGCAATTGTGACCGTGTAGAAATTCTGTAATCAAAGGGAATAACTCATTTCGATGCATTAGTTCTTGAACGAAGAAGCGGTCTACTTCCGATACGGACGAACTTCATGTCTGCAATGGTTGCACGGTACGGGAATCTGTTGACTACCATAGATCATTTTGACCATCAATGATGTTATCCCATTGCTTGCGGACGTGTCGAAGATAATGCTCTATCTTCTAGAAAGGCTTAGAGTGACTTTTTCATGCCCAGGTCCGATTAGGTAGGCTGGTCAAAGCTCGATGTACAGAGAACATTGCATTAGCCAAGCCACCTTTAATTGAATCTCTCAGTGCCAATTTCCACCAATCATAAGATCGCTAGTGAGGCTGAATCAGCTTTCATATTAGAAGAGTTCATCTAGCAATCGACTAAACCTAGCAGTCGGACAGCCCTATAGGGCTGAAAATTCACATTTCATATTCTATTAGTATAATTCTTCAACATATCAGCAAAACAATGACAGTCATTTCTCTCACCTCTTTCATTCTCTCTATATTCTTCATATCTTCTGAAGATATAAAACTTTCACAGAAAAGATGCATAACACTTGCTCATGCTTGTTAAAATGAAACTTCAGCAGTCAACAAAAATCTTTTTCAAGCAAAATCACTCATTAATATAAAATATCAACTAGTACTCTTTGAGATCAAATCAATGATCAAAAGACTGTTGCTGCACGCAATCAGTAATTTCAAAAACTTAGTCAAGAATGTTACAATTCTAGTCTTCATTTATTCTTCAACTAGTCTTCATTTGATTTCATTCTAATCAAGTCTAGCAGAAATCTGATCTAGAAGTGATGTCAGGAAATTCTGCATTATATGTGTAAAACATCAACTCAATCAAGTTTAGCATAAAGCTGAGAAATATACATATAAGAATCAAGTTCTTTTCTGTAAATACTTTTCTTTCTTAGCATTTATTTATTAGTTAAATGACATTTATATGACTCGCTCTATGCTGACTTCTAACAGTAGATAAATGCTTATTAACTATTTTGCTATCAACATGTAAATGATACAAAATAATCTACTTTGTTTATTCAGAAAATTCGCAAGAAATTCTTTGAATTACTTTCATTAAAATACACATTCAAATTTATTCAAATTTATCAAATCAATCACTCAATCTTATTACAATTAAATTTATTTATCTTTATCTTCAAATCTTTTACAATGACATGTGACTTTGAATTAATTGAGTCATGAACAGCTCATCTGTTTAAAAGCACTGTTAGTAAATGAGTTTCTCTTATTTCTTTCAATGCTTCAACAAAATCTCAGAATGTCATTATCTCATGAAACATTAACATGAATCAACAACTTCGTCAATGAGCTATTAATCAATCAAATGAAATCATCAAGATGCTGATTGAATTAAAAGATCAACAAAACATGATTTTGAAACTCAATGAGTGTTACAAGTGTATCAAGACTGAACAAGGCTGAAGCTTTAATCAATTTGCAATGCATGTTAGTGAGTACTTTGTGTAATGATTAGAGCTAGTCAACGATTTAGTCGAGATATGACTCAGATTTGACTCAGATATGACTCAACATCTTTTTTCTTCTCTAGCATCTTTTAATTAGCTTTTATTGTTTTCTAGATAAACACACTTCTTTGTGTTACAAGTGATCAACAAATTTCTATGATAAACATATTTCTTTGTGTCATAAACATCTTTTGAATCAATATCTTTCTTATGTTTCAACACATTTTCTTTGAGACTAGCGTTGATCTGAGTAACTATTATATAAAGCATGTTCTTCTTGTCTTTTATATCTTCTTTCTTCTGTATTCTTAAAGTCTTAGTTATAACTATCTCTATCGATCAAACATTCTAGTCACGCATGCACTCTGATTAGTTTCTAGACATGATTTCAACATTACTTTAAGAATTCATTAATCACATGATACTGATTTCTATATTCATTCAAATTCACTTGATTGACAACAAAACAAGTATAAAGAAATTTGTGTATTTAATGATTGATAACATTGAAAGACAAAACAACATCAAGAAATCAATAAAATCAACGAGAATATATGATCATGTAATTGCTAGAGAATTTATCGCTCAGTCAGTAACATCAGTTCAAATCGATTAATAGAATCAATGATAAAGAATCTTCGTTGATTGTTTGAGAATAACAAAAAAATTCTTTCAAATCAGCAGCACTCTTCTTTGAAGACTAAACACTTTAACAAATGATTTCACTATCTATTGTCAAGCATCATCATTCACTCAATCATCAAAATCTTCATCATGATTCAATCATTTGTGAATATTCAACTCAATTTCTTTAAGAGTAATCAAAGTCTCGATTCAGTCATTTACTTTAAGTTATCTTCTCATTTATTGAAATTTCTTAGAACTAACTTTGTACAAAAACATCATCAATTCATGTCTTACTTTCAGACACTTGATGAATCTCTGAAAGTCTTTACTTTCTGAAATATTAAAAATGTAAAGCAGTTACAACATTGAGTTGAACAAGACTCAGAAGTTTTTCTAGAAGATTTAAACAATCTTTGAACTCAATAAGATTTAAATGTAAAAGCTTGTGAGCTATTTGATAAAATACTCAGCGAACAAATATGAAAGACTTGTTTCAAAGAAATTGATTAAGCAAAAGAATGATTGAATTTAAATCTTAAAAAGCTTCAAGATCAGATGATGAAATTACAACATTGATTGCAATTGATCAAAGAAGATACTTCTACTTCTTTCATCATGTTCAATTCATTCAAGCAATCTCAAAAGCTTTCAAATTCATCTGTATTTACTGATGAAACAGAATCTTTTTGAGATGATTGACAAGAAAAAATTCGTGACAAGCTAGAGATTAACGTTAATCATTTCAATACTGATAGAATTATACTAATTTATATTCACTTCAGAATTGACGAAAATGTAGTCAAAGCTACTTTAACTTGATGTTAACATGATTCATTGAATCTTTATAAAACGATCAATGATTTGTTAAATGAACTTGCTCAGCTATATGATGATTTCAACAAAGAGATAAACTTTCAAAGAAAATATGCTAATCTCATTCAGGAAAAGAGCAAATTCAGCAACTTTTATTCAATATTTCAATGTTTATTCTTTTATTTAAAGTATCACGAAAAGCAATTGATCATCAATTTATGAGACAAGATAGTTTATCATCTTCATGCAGCTTGAAATAGTCAGCTGATTCAGTCAGAATCTTTCAATGAAATTCGTAGTTATCTGATTCATTTGAACAATGAGCATCAAGTCATGAATGACATCAAAGAAAAGAAATTCTTGATCAAAGTCAGAAAGTAAGTCATCTTTGCTGAGAAATGAGATTCATTGAATCTCTATAGAAAGATTGAAGTCATTACATTCGTTAATCATTCAAAGTTGTATGACGTGATTTTAATTAACATCAAAGATATTGATTTACAAGCTGAAATCTGTTTCATCTGTCACAAATCAGATCATACTTCTAAAGAATGCTTTGATTAATTGAGAGTCAATGCATTAAAAGATGACAAGTTTAATTGATTTACATCAAACTTTGAGTTCAATTCTGATTTAAAAAACTAGTTATCTTTTTCAGAGTCATTGAAGAAATAGAAATCATATCTTTATGCAGTTAAATTGAAGTTTTATTGAAAGAAAACTATTTTGAAAAGTCATTTCTGATCAATACTTCTTTTATCTTTCAGAGCAATTCTTTCAGTCTTCGCTCTTTGATAGATAGTAATTTCGTCGTTTACACGCTGATACATGACAAACTAGTCAATAAAGTATGTCAGAAACTTGAAATACAATTCATATTACTAGCAAAAGAAAAGTTAATACGAGACTATAATGAGAAACTAGTTAGAAAGACTATTACTCATAAGATTCTACTTAATCTTATGATCAAAAGTCATAAGATATTGACTATGTCAATGCTGATAGCTGATATTAAGCATCATGAAGCTATATTGAGCAAACTCTGAATGAATAAAAATGAAATATTATTGAACATGAAACATGATACTATCGTATTTTCTGATCAATTAAATATTTCTATTTCTATTTTTTTGATCTTGTCAAATACAAAGCACTCAAGTTGATCACGATCAACTTTGATTTCTTCAGCAGCTTACAGCAAAACTTCTAAGATGCTTAAGCACTCAGTTTCATTCATTCAGAAAGAGTCATTCTCGATTCAAAACATAAATGTCGTCTCTTTTTAAGCATTAGTAAAACGAAAAAAGAAGAATCAGACAGAAATTTTTGCTATGTTCATCAAAGACATCAATAGAAAAATCATTTATAATACTCAATGCAAACTAGATGTCATAAACATCTTTTCAGTTGATGAAATGACTCAGAATCTAGAAGATATTAAAGTCAAGCTATCATCGAAAAATCAGAATTTTCTAAACGTCTTTGATTGAGCTCAAGCAGACAAGTTATCATCTCATCATTCATATGATCATAAGATAGAGCTTACTAGTGATGTAACATCATCTTACTGTTGAGCATATCAAATGTCTTTTTACAAGCTTCAGAAAGTAAAGAAATATCTGAACGAGAATCTTTTCAAAGAATTTATAACTTCTAGCAAAGCTTTGTATTTCTCACTCATTCTGTTCATCTTAAAAGCAAATAAAGATTTACAATTCTACGTTGACTATTGAAAGCTCAATGCTATTATCAAAAGAAATCACTATCTTTTATCGCTCATAAATGAAGTAATTGACAAAATAGTTGATTGCAAACATCTGACTCGATTGAATATCATTTCAACGTTCAACAAACTACAAATGCACTCTGATAGTGAGAACTACACTATCTTTATTATCGCGTTAGAAGTGTATAAGTCAAAAGTGCTACTCTTTGAACTTATCAATGATTTTGTCTTGTTTCAGCAGTATATGAATGATATTCTATGAAACTTTCTAAATGACTTTTATCAAGTTTATCTAGACGATATTCTGATCTACAGCAAAACTCAACAAGAACATAAACAACATGTCAAAATGATATTGAGTCATTTATGAGAAGCTGACTTACAGATGAATATTCGAAAGTGCGAATTCAATGTAGAAGAAACAGTCTTCTTAAAAGTCATAGTGTCAGAACAGAGTCTTTGCATGAACTTTATCAAAGTGAAAGTCATAGTCAACTGAGCTACATTGATCAATCTAAAAGAAGTTCAGAGCTTCGTGAAATTCATTAACTTCTATCGTTGTTTCATTAAGAACTTCTCGAAGTTAGTCAAATCATTCACTCAGCTGACTAGAAAAGACATATCTTTTGTTTGAAACAAAGTCTGTGTTCAAGCTTTTGATGATTTAAAGAAATAAGTCAGCTTAATCTCAATCTTACGACATTTTGATTCAAAATGACAGACTATTCTGAAAATCAATGCATCTGACTACGTCAAAGATGAAATACTATCACAGTATGATGATGAGAATGTTCTTCATTCAGTAGCATTCTACAGCAAGAGCATGATTCTCGCTGAATGCAATTATCACATCTATGACAAGAAATTGCTAGTTATTATTTAATGTTTTGAACACTGAAGACTCAAGCTAGAATGCACAAAGCTGCTCATTCAGATGTTCATCAATCATCAAACTTTAAAAATCTTTATGAAAAACAAACAGTTAACTTGATGTTAAGTCAATTATTTAGACATTCTATTTAAGTTTAACTTTCAGATTATTTTTCAATCAGACAGAATAAACACTAAAGTCAATGCTTTAATCAGAATGTCTCTGATTGACATCTTTGAATCAACTCAGCGTATTAAAGATCACTATCAGATCATTTTGACACTTGATAGAATAAATATTCTAGCTATTGAATCTGAAGTTGATCTCTATCAGTAAGTAAAAGATGTCAACAAGATAAATGAGCTTTGCAATGAGTATAAACAAGTTATAAGCAAAAACAAGCTTAAGCTACATAGCATTGAATTGAAGCACTGCAAAATCATTGACAACGTTCTGTTCAGAAAAAACCTACTGTGAGTTTCTGAGAATATGCATACAAAATTGCTAAAGAAAATTCATGATCAATCTTTCATCTCTCACTCTGACAATCAAAGAACTAATGATTTAGTTCAATGTTTCTACTATTGATCAGATTATTGAGCAACAATTAGATGTTACATTTGAAACTGTCATGTCTATCAACGAAGCAAGATATTTAGAAATAGCATCAATGAACTTCTTCATTCTCTTTCAATTTCACAGAAACGCTGAAAAGATATAACTATGAACTTCATCACTGAACTATCTTTATCAGAAGATTATAACGTCATTTGCATAATCATATGTTGATTCATCAAGAAACATCACTATGTCTTCTGTCATTGAAAAGACGAAAGCATCTCAGTTGAAGAAATGATTTGAATCATGCTATGAAACGTCTATTGACTTCATGATTTATCTAACTCTATTGTTTCAAACAGAGACTTTCAATTCATATCAATCATATGACAAAGTCTTTGCAAGTGACTAAGAATCACGACTAGTTTATTAACAGTTTATCATTCTGAAATTAATGATTAATTGAAACGAGTTAATCAAGATGTTGAACGCGAATTAAGAATCTACTGCAATTACATGCAGAACAACTGAGCAAAATGACTATCAATGATAGAATTCAGCAAGAATTTCAATATCTTCTTGATCATCTCAATGACTTCATTCTACTTCAATAAGAATTTTCACTCACGAATAAGTTTTGATTCAGATACAACTAACTACAAAACTATTTATGAATGTCTTAAAGCTAGAAAAGCAGACAATATTATCATTCAAATGAAAGAGCTTCTTATCTTTGATCATCAGCAATTGAAAAAGACAAAGCAGATCATTGAAGCTCAGATCAATAAACATAAATGAGACGTCATTTATGAAGTAAATGACTGAGTTTGATTATTCTTTAGAAACATAAAAACAACTAAATCATGTAAGAATTTGAAAGATAAACAGCTAGAATCTTATTAAATCACTGTCAAAGTTGAAATCTTCTATCATCTTTGTTTATCAATAAGCATGAAGCAGCTGCATTTGATGTTCAGTTCAAAGTTATTATGTTCTTATCTTGATGATCTTTTATCAGAACAGCATTCAGAATCATTTAAATCTTTCACTATCAAAGATGATGAGCACTGAAAGATAAATGACATTTTGAACTCTAAATGCTATTGAGATTGAATACAATACAAAGTCAAATGAACGAGACTAGATTGAGACAATGAATGATACTATGTTAACAAAGAAGAATTTGAAAGCTTGAAAGAAGTTCTAGTTGAATTTCATAAACTTTATTCAGACAAGTCATACTAAATTGAAAAACAATGGAAAAAAATTGCGTTTCATTTATTTTATTCATGCAAACATGAATTTTCGAAGAAGAAAATAATGTTACAAGCGTATCAAGACTGAACAAGGCTGAAGCTTTAATCAATTCGCAATGCATGCTAGCGAGTACTTTGTGTAATGATTAAAGTTAGTCAATGATTTAGTCGAGATATGACTCAGGTTTGACTCAAATATGATTTAACATCTTTTCTCTTCTTTAGCATCTTCTAATCAGCTTCTATTGTCTTTTAGATAAACACACTTCTTTGTGTTATGAATGATCAACAGATTTCTATGACAAACACATTTCTTTATGTCATAAACATCTTTCAAATCAACATCTTTCTTATGTTTCAACACGTCTTCTTTGAGACTAACGTTGATCTGAGTAACTACTATATAAAGCATGTTCTTCTTGTCTTTTGTATCTTCTTTCTTCTGTATTCTTAAAGTCTTAGTTATAACTATCTTTATTAATCAAACATTCTAGTCACGCACACACTCTGATTAGTTTCTAGACATAATTTCAACAATGAGCAATGAATTGATTTACAAGTTAATCACATCAAAAAACTTAATGAGCTAAAGATTAATTAAACAATAATAAATATTCAAGAAAAGATTATCATTGAACTATAAAAGAAAGTATTAAGTTTAAAAAAGAAACAGCGTTCAGCAAATCAGTCTTGATCTCAACAGTTTATAAAGTTTTGAGCTTCTATCGAGAATCATATTCAATGAAAATCATTCACTTTATTTGACAATGATCATTACAAGTTCTTCAAGTTTTCAAACTCATTTATATTTACTAATGAAGATGAATCAATATGAGACAGCTGAAGAATCAAGATAAACAATAAGCTTCAGACAAATGTCAATCACTTCAATAATGAGTAGACTGATCGCGTCAAGTTGAGTATTTGAGTTTGAGTTGAATACTTGACTCAAAAAGTATCAAGTTGAGTTGAAATTTTTTTGGAAAAAGTGTTGAGTTAAGTTGAGAAGTTGAACTCAAGAACTCGAGTCGAGTTGAAAAGCTTGATTCAACAACTCAACTCAACTCAACAACTCAACTTGACAAGATATTAGATAGATGTAAATAGTTTGGTTGAACAGTCTTCATCATGAAGACTTCATGATTTTTATCATGACTTTCTATCAAATACTCTTCACGATAATGCAAAAAGATAATGCACTATGAATTTATAAGATTATGAATTATGATTAGAACTTAGAAAGTAAGGTAAGCGCTGTTCGCTAGTTAAACAGCTTTATTATTTTCTTTTCACTTTCATTATTCTCTTTCTTCTCATTACTGATTATCTCATATTCATCATGTTGTAGTTTCTTCTCATTCTTCTTTGCTTCATAGCACATCTCTGCGTCATCGTTTTCTACTATGATGAGATCATTCAAATTAGAATTTATTACATATATTGAATTCTGAATTTCTCGTTCTTTGACAGTTGAGAAAGTGACAAATTCTGTTGTAAAACTCTGAAAAGCTGTCATAGAATTAATATCATCAGTTTGCTTTAACTTCTTCAAATCATCATGATGAAGAATTCTTTGTTGAATTAAGTGAATTATAAAGATCATAAATTTTGATATCTCTTCGCTCACGTTCAGCTCATCTGTTGTCTTCTAAAATTGATATTAGTTTCTACAACTGAAAGATAATGCATATAAATAATGCATATTTTCGTTGCTTTCAAAGCAATTTTCTCTGCAGTACTATTTGCATCTTGTGTCGCAGCAGTTATATCAAAAAGCTGTGTCATCTCAGTAACAATCTCAGCATCTGTCTTGCGTCTGATTGTTAAAGATCGATCTAAAGCGAGTTATAGAAGTATCATTTAACTAATAGATAAATGCTAAGAAAGAAAAGTATCTACAGAAAAGAACTCAATTCTTATATGTATGTTTCTCAGCTTTGTACTAGACTCAATTGAATTGACATCTTACACATATGATGCAGAGTTTCAATGATATCATCTCTAGATCAAATTCTCGCTAGACTTGATTAGAATGAAATCAGATGAAGACTAAACAAAGAATAGATGAAAACTAGAATTGTAACATTATCTTTCTTTCTCGACTATTCATGTTTGCATGAATGTTGTTTCTTAGTGCGCTTTTCTTGAATATCTGATATAAAATTCATCAATCATCTCTTGAGCATTCATAAACTCGTCATCATCAGCGTTATATCAGTTGAGATCATTGTCATAACTCTTTCATTTGACTCAATATTGAAGTCATCTTTTATAGTGTTGAAAGTTCAGTATATCATCGATTTTTTATTCATCTTCATCATTTATCACTATTGATTTCGAAGATTCATTCTTTTGATCAAACAGAAAGTCATTAACGACAGAATGAAGAAGCTCTGAATGAAATACATCATGTATACACATAGTCTTTGATAGTTTCAACTTATAAAATGAGTCAACAAACTCAATGATCTGAAATGAGTTAAGCATCTTGTCATTCAATTTTTTGAAAGATCTCGCTGTAATGATGTTTCATTCATTCAGAAACATCTTTGATTTGATCTTGTAATTGATCTTCTTTCTATGCTTATTAGCTTGATTCATCATTTGTTTTCATGTTTTAATCAGAGCTTCATGAGCGAAAATCAATGTCTTGTTCATTTGTTCAAATATATTCTTGACTCGATCAATCTGCAAGCGTTTGCAAGTGCTTTCATACTCGATAATGTCAGAGTTGAAGCTCATACAAGAATGAAAGCTCTTGTTCATGAAGAAGAGAGTCAAGAAAATGACTGAAGACAAGATGTTATTGTCAACAAACTCGATCATGAATAGTCACTTGAATCAGTCGTTCTGCATGTACAAACAGAAGAAACGAAGATATCGCTTAACATTCTGATTGACTCGTTCGCTTTGATCGTTGATCAGAGAGTGATAAATGATGAACAATCAAAGAGAAATGCTCAGTCGTTTGCAAAGAAATTTTCAAAGAATGAAGATGAACTGAGAATCTCGATTGAATACAATGAAGCTGAGTAAATCATGAGTTCAATATACTCATTGAAGCAACATTTCAGCTGTTTTTTCAACTGTGATATCTTCATCATCAGTGATGCAAGAAATATAATGTCTTTCTTTCAACAATTTGCAGATGACAGTCAGAATAGCGTTGTAGTCGTATGAATCAGATAGATCAATAATGAAGTTCATGACTATGTCTCATCATTGCTGTTCAGATATAAATAGAGGTTGAAGCAAGTCATTTGATTTATTTCTTGATGTTTTTGAACGTTGACATACGTAGCAGTTTCAAATATATCAATCTATCATTTTTTGCATAGAAGATCAATAGTAATTTCGCTTTATGATCTTCATTGTTCTAAGAATTTCAGAATGATCAATTAATGATTAATCGTGTATCTCACGAATCAGATTCATTTGTAAAAGCTCGTTGAATGAGATTCATAGCTGACTATCATAATACAAGATTTCATTCTGAGTTCAACAATTCTTCAATTTGATATCTTTATATTGTGCTTCGTCTCTTGCTATTGCTTCGCGAAGTAGCGTACAATTCTCGTTGATTTCATTAGTCTCAAGAATCTGTTTATAGATTGATTGATCATTATTCTTCTTCAGATCAGCGATCTTCATTCAATTTGATGTCAAAATAGTAGTTTTTTGATATTGAATGCGTTCATCGTTGAGATCTCTAGACATGAAGTCAGCTCAACAAGTTAATGCATTGATCTTAATGTTCTGTTTGTCAGATCGATACATTATCTTGAAGTTGAAGTCAGCTAGCTTCTGAATTCAACGCATCTGTCATCAACTCAGCTTCTTGTCTTTTATCAATGAGATGAGCGCTTGATGATTGATGAACATCTTGATAGAAATGTTGATCAGCTTCAGTTTGAATCATCAATGTTCAAAAGCTCAAATTATGATCAGCAGTTCTTTATCATATATCTCGTAGTTGCATTCAGCAGAAGACATGTTCTTGCTATAGAAGACAATTGAATGTAGAACATCTTCATTATCATATTGAGACAGAACTTCATCATTGACGTAGTTGAATAAGTCAATTTCAAGAATGAAATTGCAAGTCTGATCAAAGTGACGAAGTATAAAAGTCTCAGTCATACGTCTCTTTATGTGATTGAATGCAGTTTAACAGACTTCATTTCATTCAAATATGATCTTCTTTTGAGTAAGTTGAATCATTGAATGAACAATCTTCGAAAAGTTCTTGATGAAGCGTTGATAGAAATTGCAGAAGTTAATGAAGAACTGCATCTGAGTGAAATTATTGAATGTAAATCAATCAACGACTGCTTGCATCTTTCGTGAATTCATCTTAAGTCTTTCGATTGACATCAAAAGTTCTAAAAAGATGATTTTCTGAACATGAAACTTGCATTTATCAATGTCTATCTGTAGATCAGCTTCTCGTAGTCTATTCAAGATCAATTGTACATGTTGCTTATGTTTCTTCAAGATCTTGCTGTAAATGATAATGTCATCTAGATAAATCTGACAAAACTGATGTAGATATTCAAACAATACATCGTTCATATAGTGTTAATAGAATGTTGATTCGTTGATTAATTTGAAGAGCATTACATGATATTTGTATGAGTTGAAGAAGATAATAAAGATAGTCAAATCTTCGTTATCTGAGTGCATGCGTAGCTTGTTGAACGTGACAATGATGTTCAATTGAGTCAGATACTTGCTTTTTTGTATATGAGTGAAAGTCTCGTCTATCAATGACAAAGAATAGCGATTTCGTTTGATCAAAGCATTGAGCTTTCTGTAATCAATGCAGAAACGCAGACTTTCATCTTTCTTTTCAGCAAACAAGATGAGCAAGATGTATGATGCGAAGCTAAAGAAAATGAACTCTTTGTTCAGATGTTTAATCAGATACTTCTTTATCTTCTGAAGCTTGTGATCAAACATCTGATATAGTCTGCTTCGCAAGAACATTTCTTCATCAATCAACTCAATTTTATGATCATAGAAACGATGCAATGATAGCTGATCAATCATTGCTCGATCAAAGATGTCTAGATAGTCGTGATATTCAGAGAAAAGCTTGACTTTAACTTGCTTGAGAGCTTCAGCATGAGAAAGCTCATGCAGATTCACTTCTTCAGACTTGTTTTCAACTGTAGTTACAAGTCAATCGATTTTCAAGATGATAACAGCAAAGATCTTGACATCTGATCATTTGACTAACATTCTATATGTCGCTGTCTCTATCATTGCTATGTTCATTGAACTGAAAGAGAATGAATTCAGACTGAACGTTAATTTAAGATTTTTGACGTTAGTTAAAGTCACGTCACGCGATTTTAACTGTTTAATTAGTTTAACTGACTTCTCATTGAACTGACTGAAAGAGAATAATTTCAGACTGTGTTAGAGATCAGCATAGAGTGAGTCAATATGAATGTCATTTAACTAGAAGATAAATGCTAAGAAAGAAAGATAGCTACGAAAAAGAAGCTGACTACATATATGTGTTTCTCAGTCGACGCTAGACTCAATAGAAACTAGTCAAGATGACGAAGCGAGAATAGATCTGATCTGACAAGACTAGAAGACTGAGTCTGACAAGGCTAGAATCGTGACATTATCTCTTCTCTTCGACGATTCATGTTCGCATGAATGTATTTTCTGCTCAACTTGATTGATTGCTCAATCATGATTTCACAGGCTCAGATCTGTTAAATCGTGATTGATTGAATTGTCGATTAGCGCGATTTGCTTGAGTATCAAATATGAAAATCGTCAACGATCTTCTGAGCGTTCATAAATTCGTCGTCATCAGCGTTGTATCAATTGAGATCATTGTCATAGTCATTTCATTTGACTCTATACTGCAGCCGTCTTCAATATCAACGGAAATTCAATATATCATCGATTTCTCACTCGTCTTCATCGTTTACTACTATTAAATTTGAGAGTTTATTTCTTTGACCAGGCAAGAAATCGTCGACGGCAGAGCGAAGCAGATCAGAATGAAATACATCATGAACATGCATAGACTCTGATAATTTCAGTTTATATGAAGAGTCGACGAAATTTAGATTGATGAAAGAATCAAGCATTTTGTCATCTAGCTTCTTGAAAGATCTCGCTGTAACGATGTTTCTTTCATTCAGAAACATCTGTGATTCAATCTTGTAATCAATCTCTTTTCTATGCTTATTGACTTGTTTCATCATTTGTTCTCATGTTTTGACTAGTGACTCGCAAGCAAACTTCAATGTTTTGTTCATATGTTCAGATATATTCTCGACTTTAGTCGTCTGCAAGCGTTCACAAGAACTTTCATATTCAATGACATCTGATTCAAAGCTCATACGAGAGTGAAAGTCTTTGTTTAGAAAGAAAGAGGTCGAGAAGATGACTGAGAACAGAGCATTATTGTCGATGAACTCGATCATGAGTAGTAGCTTAGCTCAGTCATTCTGCATGTACAAACAGAAGAACTGAAGATATCTTTCAACGTTCTGATTAACTCGTTCACTTTGATCGTTGATCTGAAAGTGATAGACTGTGAAGAGTCACAGATTAATGTCTAGTCTTTTGCAAAGCGACTTTCATAGAATGAAGATGAACTGAGAGTCTCGATTCGAAACAATGAAATCGAGTAAATCGTGTATTCGATATATTCACTGAAGCATTAGCTCAGCTGTTTTTTCTGCTGTGATTTTCTCGTCATCAGTGAAGTAAGAAATATAATGTCGTTTCTTTGTCAGTCTACATATCACTGTTAGTATGATGTTTTTGCCTTTCGAAAAAGATAAGTTGATGATGAAATTCATGACTATGTTCTTTCATTGCTGTTCAAGTATGAGTAGAGAATGTAGTAGTTCATTGAATTTATCTCGAGAAGTCTTTGATCGCTGACAAATGTAGCAGTTTTGAATATATCAATCTATTGTCTTTCACATTGAAGATTAATAGTAGTATCTTTTTATAATCTTCATCGTTCTGAGAATTTCGAAATAATTAATAGAATATTGATCATGAACTTCTCGAATTAGCTTCATTTGAAGATGCTCATCGAAGAAAACTCATAGAAGATCATCTCGATATAGTATTTCGTTCTGAACTCGACAATTTCTTAATTTAATATCTTCGTATTGAGCTTCATCTTTTAACATTGCTTCGTGAAGTAGCGTATAATTCTCGTCGATTTCATTAGTTTCAAGAATCTGTTTATAGATTGATTCACTGATGTTCTTCTTTAAATCAGCAATTTTCATTCAATTTGAAGTCAGAATAGTGATTTGTTGATAGCGAACACGCTCATCTTCTGAACTTCTAGAAACTGAATTGACTTGACGAGTCAATGCATCGACTTTGATGTTTTGTTTGCCTGAGCGATACATGATTTTGAAGTTGAAGTCAATGAGCTTTTGTACTCAGCGCATTTGACGTTTACTTAGCTCTTTATCTTTTATTAATGACGTTAAAGCTTGATGATTGATGAACATCTTTATGAATAACTCAGTCAATTTCAGCTCAGATCGTCAATGCTTGAAGACACGAATGATTGCTAGTAGTTTCTTGTCATAAATCTCGTAATTGCACTCAGCGAAACTCAGATTCTTGCTGTAGTAGATCATCGAATGCAATGTTTCTTCGTCGTCATACTGAGAAAGTATGTCATCGTTGACGTAGTTGAATGAGTTTGTTTCAAGAATAGTGTTACGAACATGTCTGAATCGATCAGAGTTCAGATCTAACTCTAATCAATTTGATTAGAACAAGTCATGACGCTATGCCTAGTTTGAACCTAGCGCACCCCTGTTGAATTCTTCGAGTCATTCTCAGCACTTCTTTTCGTTGTTCAGCACTTTCTTCATTCATCTCTTTCATCATTCTTTTAGACAAACACATCTGACATATTACATCACATCTGTATCGAGCCTAGCGCAGCCTCAAGCCATTATTTATAGAAGAGCTCGCACTCTTTCTCTTCTGTATTCTTAATGTCTTGTTATAGCTATCTCTAAAGAACAATACATACATATCAGTGTCGAGCTTCTTTGATTGAATGATCTAGGCACGATCTCAACATTACATTAAGAATCCCGTTTATCATACGATACAGATACTCATTACTCGTTCAATATACTCGTTCAGGCAGATTGAGTCTAAAGAAATTCGTTTATCTGATGATCAACGCAATCGAAAGACAGAACAACACTAGAAAATCTATAGAATCAACAGCGAGGCTGATTGAATTGCTAGACGACTTACAGCTCATTAAGTACGCATTGTTCATCTCGATTAATAGAATCAGCGATAAAGAATCTTCGTTGATTGCTAGAGAATCAAATCGATCAAGAGAATCAATCAATCTTCAAATCAAACAACAAAAACGACTTTATCTTCTATTGTTGAGCATCGTTCTTCGCTCGATCTCTTTCTTTTAAAACACTCGTTCAATTCAATCTCTTCTTTCTCTCTCATCATGTCTCGCTTCTTCAAAGAGCGTTTCGAAGCTTCATTCTTCATTGTCGAAGATAACGACTCATTCGCTGAAATCATGACACCTTCTATGACTATGAAAGCTTTGAAGAAACGATGCGAAGAGCTGAAAGCTAGGCTACAAGCTAGAGAGATTACCTTGTCATCGTTAATCTACTTTGAGCGTTCTAGATTTCAGAAAATACTCGATTCTTCGTTGTTCACTGATGAAAAGAACTCTATCTGAAAGAACTGGTATGAAAAAGTTCAGAACAAGCTGAAAATCAACGTCGATCTCTTTTCAAGTGAACGAGTCAAGCTGAGCTACGTACATTTCAGATTATTCGATGATGCAGCTGAGATCACTCAGTCAAGACGCGAACGTGACTGTTTCAACTCATACAAGATCGTCGATGAGCTTTTGAAAGAGTTATCTCAGTTGTTCGATGATTCAGATAAAGAAGTCAACTTTCGTAGAAACTACTACAACTTGATTCAAGAACAGAAGAAATTCAGCGAGTTTTATACTTCATTTCAACGACTATTCTTCTATCTAGACTATCAAGAAAAACAGCTGATCGTCGATCTAAAGAATAGAATAAATTCTCGACTTCAATTCGCTTGAGTAACTCAATTGATTCAACTCAATACTCTGAAAGAAATTCGTTTCTATCTCATTCAATTGAATAACGATCAACGAGCTATTTGAGAGATCAAGAATAGAGAAGCAATGATCAAAGCTAAAACAACTAAACAGATCATCTTCGCTGAAGAATCAGTCAAAGCTACTCATAGAATCATAGAAACGAAGATGACTGATCAGTCAAAATCACGCGACGCTGTTTTGACTAGCGTCAAAGAAAATGACTTACTAATCGAAAACTGCTTTCTATGTCATAAGTCTGATCATACTTCTAAAGAATGTTCGAATAGATCTTTCAGAATTAATGCATTAGATGACGAGTTTGATCATTCTTTGAACTTCAATTCAGAGTCTGATTCAAAAAACTAGTCATCTCTTTCAGAGTCATCGAAGAGATAGAGATCATTTCTTTGTACAATCTAATCAACGAAATTTCATCTATCGAAGAGAACTACTTCGAAAAGTCATTTCTAGTCAATGTCACTCTATTCTCGCAAGGCGAATTCTTCAAGCTACGATCTCTGATAGATAGTGACTCGACGATCTACATCTTGATTCATACAAAGCTAGTTGATCAAATATGTCAGAAGCTCGAAATTCAACTCATACAACTAGCTAAAGAGAAGTTAATAAGAGAATATGACGAAAAGCTGACAAAGAAGATCATTACTCATAAAATTCTACTCAACCTCACAGTCGAAAGTCATAAGAAATTGACTGTTTCAATGTTAATAGCTGATATAAATCATCATGACGTCATATTAGAAAAGCTCTGAATGAACAAAAATGAAATACTACTAGATATGCGAAACGATGTCATTGTTTTTTCGAATCAATTAGAAGCTTTCATTTCTGTTTTTTCGATGTCAGTCAGAGCTTCACACTCAAAATGATCACGATCATCAAATTCTTCTATCAGTTCAGCTCTCAAAGTGCTTCAACGACTCACTTCTACTGCTTCGAAAAAGAACTTTTCTATGTTTAGTGTGAGAACTGCATCTTTTCATGCATTGATTAAACGATCAAAGAAGAATTGCATCGAGATTTTCGCTATGTCAATCGAAGATATTGATAGAAAAATAGTCTACAACACTCAATGCAAACTGAACGTTCTAGACATCGCTTTCATTGATGCATCAGCTCAAAATCTAGAAGACATCAAAGACAAGCTATCTTCGAAATATCAGAATTTTCTCGACGTGTTTAATCGAGCTCAAGTCGATAAGCTATCACCTCATCGTTCATATGATCATAAGATAGAGCTCACTAATGATGTTACTTCTTCTAGATGTTGAGCTTATTGAATGTCACTCTACAAGCTTCAGAAGATCAAAGAATATCTGAACAAAAATCTGTCAAAGAGTTTTATTACTTCTAGCAAGATTTCATATTTCTCACTCGTTCTATTCGCTCTGAAGATCAATGATGATCTTCGCTTCTGCGTCGACTATCGAAAGCTCAATGTCATTATCAAAAGAAATCGCTACTCTCTATCGCTCATAGATGAGATGATTGGCAAAATCGTTGACTGCAAGCATCTGATTCAACTGAATATAATTTTCGCTTTCAACAAACTTTGTATGCATCTCGATAGTGAGAACTATACGATCTTCATTATCGCTCTAGAAGCGTACAAATCAAAGATTCTATCATTTGAATTAACAAATGATTCGATCTCGTTTCAGCAATATATGAATGATGTTCTATGAGACTTTGTAAATGACTTCTGCCAAGCTTATTTAGACGACATTCTCATATACAGCAAGACTCAAAAGAAGCATAGACAACATGTCAAGATGATACTAAATCATCTACAAGACGCTGATCTGCAGATAGATATTCAAAAGTACGAATTCAATGTAGAAGAAACAGTCTTCTTAGAAGTCATAGTATCAGAACAAGATCTTTGCATGAACTCTATCAAAGTGAAAGCTATAGTCAATTGAGCTACATCTACTAATCTAAAAGAGATACAAGACTTCGTTGACTTCGTCAATTTCTATCAACGCTTCATCAAGAACTTTTTGAAACTAGTCAAGTCATTCACTCAGCTGACTTGAAAAGACATGTCTTTTGTTTGAAACGAAGTCTGCGTCAAAGTTTTTGACAATCTGAAGAAGCAGATCAGCTCGACCTCAGTTCTACGTCATTTCGATGTCAAACGTCAAGCTATTTTGAAAATCGATGCATTCAACTATGTAAAAGGCGACATACTATCTCAGTACGATGATGAGAATGTGCTTCACTCGATAGTCTTCTATAGCAAGAGCATGATTTCAGCTGAATGCAATTATCACATCTATGACAAGAAATTGCTAGCTATCATTCGATGCTTCGAACACTGATGACTCGAACTAGAAGATACTGAGCTATTTATTCAGATGTTTACTGATCATCAGACTTTGAAGATCTTTATGAAAAACAAACAGCTGACTTGACAACAAGCGAACTATCTGAATATTTTATCGAAGTTTAACTTTCAGATTATCTTTCGATCAGGCAAAACAAACATCAAAGTCGATGCTTTAACTAGAATGTCGATGATCGATAGTTCTGAATCAGTTAAAGACATAGATGATCATTTTCAGACTATACTGATCTTGAATTGAATAAACATTCTATCGATTGAGTTCGAAATCAAATCTGAATACGAGATCAATCTCTATCAACGTGTACGTCTAGTCAATCAGAAGAATAAACTATGCAATGAGTATCAACAAGCTATGAACAAAGATGAACTGAAGCTTCATGACACGAAGCTAAAGAACTGTCAAATCATTGACAACGTTCTATTCAAAAAGAGTCTACTATGAATGTCAAAACAAATGCATACGAAATTGCTTTGAAAGATTCATGATCAATCATCAATCTTGCACTCTGACATTAGATGAATGATTGATCTAGTTCAACGCTTCTACTATTGATCAGATCATCAAGCAACTATTCAACAATACATTCGAAACTATCATATCTGTCAGCGAAGCAAAGCATCTTGAGATGATACAAATGATTTGCTTCAGTCTCTATTGATCTCTCAGCAGCATTGACAAGATATAGCTATGAACTTCATCACTGAGCTATCTCTATCGAAAAACTATAACGTCATTTGCATGATCATATGTCGTCTCTTCAAAGAACATCACTATGTTCTCTGTCATTGAGAAGACGATGACATCTCAATTGAAGAAACAGTATGAATCATGCTATGAAACGTTTATCGACTTCATGATCTACTCAGTTCTATCGTTTCAAATAGAGACTCTCAGTTCATATCGATCATGTGACAAAGTCTTTGTAAACGACTGAAGATCAAAGTCAATCTATCAACAGTTTATCATTCAGAGATCAATGATCAGTCAAAACGAGTTAATCAAGATGTTGAATGCGAACTTCAAATCTACTGCAATTACATGCAGAATGACTGAGTTAAATGACTTTCAATGATGAAATTCAGTGACAATTTCAATACATTCTCAACTATCTTGATGATCTCTTTCTACTTCAATAAAGACTTTCACCTTCGAATGAGTTTCGATTCAGATACGACTGATTACAAAACAACTCGTCAACGTATTGAAGCTAGAAAGATCGATGACATTGTCATTCAAATGAGCGAACTTCTTATCTTCAATCGTCAACAATTGAAAAAGATCAAGCAGATCACTGAAGCTCAGATGAACAAGCATAGACGAGACATCATTTATGAAGTAGATGATCAAGTTTGATTAGTCTTTGAAAACATCAAAATCACTAGATCATGCAAAGATTTGAAAGACAAGCAGCTCGATCTTTATTCAATCACAGTCAAAGTTGAGATCTTCTATCGTCTTCAGCTATCTAGAAGCATGAAACATATACATTCAATGTTCAGCTCGAAGTGTCTACGATCTTCATCAAACAATTTTTTATCAAAACAACATTCTGAGTCTTCTAGATTGATGATCATTGAAGAGAATGAAAAGCACTGAAAAGTAGATGATATATTGAACTTCAGGCGATATAGAGAAAGACTACAATACAAGGTCAAATGAATCAAGATAGATCATGACGACAAATGATACTATGTCGATAAAGGGAAATTCGATGACTTGAAGAAAGTTCTGAACGAATTTCACAAGCTATACTCAAATAAGTCGCACTAAATTGAAAACACGATGAATTTTTTTTGCTTTTATTTCTTTTCTATTCATGCAAACATGAATGTTCGAAGAAAGAAATAATGTTACGAACATGCCTGAATCGATCAGAGTTCAGATCTAACTCTAATCAATTTGATTAAAGCAAGTCATGATGCTATGTCTAGTTTGAATCTAGCACATCTCTGTTGAACTCTTCGAGTCATTCTCAGCACTTCTTCTCGTTGTTCAGCACTTTCTTCATTCATTTCTTTCATCATTCTTTTAGACAAACACATCTGACATATTACATCACATCTGTATCGAGTCTAGCGCAGTCTCAAGTCATTATTTATAGAAGAGCTTGCACTCTTTCTTTTCTGTATTCTTAATGTCTTGTTATAGCTATCTCTAAAGAACAATACATACATATCAGTTTCAAGTCTCTTTGATTGAATGATCTAGGCACAATCTCAACAAATAGTCTCTTTATTCTGATCAAAATGACGAAGAATAAAGACTTCAGTCATTCGTTTCTTCATATGATCAAAGATTGTTTGACAAGCTTAATCTCATTCAAATATCATTTCTTTTTGAGTTAGTTGAATCAGAGAATGAACAATTTTCGAAAAGTTCTTTATAAAACGTCGATAGAAATTGCAGAAGTCAATGAAGAACTGCATCTGAGTGAGATTTGTAGAAGTAGATCATTCAACTACTGCTTGTACTTTTCTGAGATTCATCTTTAGTTCTTCAATGAATAGCAATAGTTTCAGAAAGAAGATCTTCTGAACATGAAACTTGCATTTGTTTATATTCATCTGAAGATCAGTCTCTTGTAGTCTATGTAGAACTAATCATACATGTCGCTTATGTTTCTTCAGTGTTTTGCTGTAGATGATAATGTCATTTAAATAAATCTGACAAAACTGATGAAGATAGTCAAATAGCACGTCGTTCATATAATGTTGGTAGAAAGTCGAGCCGTTGATTAATTCAAAAGACATCACGTAATATTTGTAGAAATCAAAAGAAGTGATAAAGATAGTCAAATCTTCGCTATCTGAATGCATTTGCAGTTTATTGAACGTGACAACGATGTTCAATTGAGTCAGATATTTGCTTTCTTGTATACGAGCGAAAGTCTCGTCTATTAATGACAAAGAGTAGCGATTTCGTTTGATCAAAGCATTGAGCTTTCTGTAATCGACGCAGAAACGCAAGCTATCGTCTTTCTTTTCGATGAATAGTATGAGCGAAGCGTATGAAGCTGAGCTAGACGATATGAAGTCTTTATTCAGATGCTTGATCAGATAGTTCTTCATCTTTTGAAGCTTGTAGTTGAACATATGATAGAGATGACTTCGAGAAGATGTTTTCTCGTTGATCAACTCAATTTTATGATCATAGAGACGATGAGAAAATAGTTGATCAGTCATCGCTCGATCAAACACGTCTAGATAGTCATGATATTTCGAAGAAAGCTTAGCTTTGACTTTTTTCAAGATCTCTTCGTGTGAAAGCTCTTGTATATTTACATCTTCGAGTTTATTTCTAGCTGTTTTTAGAAGTCGATTGATTTTCGTGATGATGATCGCGAAAGTAGTCACATTTGACCGTTTGACTAGTGATCTATATGCTGCAGTCTCTATCATTGCTATGTTCATTGAATCGAAAGGCGAGAACTTGACTGAATTAAATGATTTCACGATTTGACTGAATAAAGATGACTTCTCGCTGAGTCGAGTGACGACAGAAGAAATAGATCTCTTTAATATTTGAGTAGAGATCAAACTCTTCTGTTCTATCGCGATTTTCTTGCTTGAAAGAACAGTTGAATGAGCTTTGATAGAAGCTTTGATATGAGCTTCGAAACTAGAAAATTGAAGACGATCATCTCTCATATCAATCGTTATTTCAATCTTATTCATTCATGTTTTTTCAAGAATTATCTGATGCTGACTCAATCGAGTAATCAGCATAGAGACGAAACGTTTCATATAATCTTGAACAGTTAGATTTAAATAAATCGCATGAGTAATGAGCTTTTTTGCATAATGATCATCGAATTTCCTTATTGATTTGAGCTTGATTAAAGATAAAGATTCTATTTGCAAATGATCACAAACATTCTGCGCGATTAATTCATCAATGAACAAATAGTCAGCTGCTTCAGTGTCAATCAATGACTTTAATGAGTAACTAATTTCATTGCTAGATAGTACACATTCAGTAGTCAAAGATTTTGAAGCAAAGAGATCATTTAAGCTGCTTGTTGTTGAAGAAATTAACACATCTTTCATCGCGTCTTTGATGAAAGTCACTAGTTTTTTGTCTCATTCTTCGATTTCTCTGTAAATAATTTCTTCTCTTCTTTCAACATGATGATCTCATTGAGACGAGAGATGAATGCATGTGACGTCGAAGTACTAGTCTTCAGCTAAGAGCAGTTCTTTGAAAGATGATTCGATACTTTGCAGTTGAAGCAGATGATTGACATTCTTGATCATTCAGATTCAAGAGTGAAAAAAGTAGCGAGTTGAACATAGCTAGTAGTTGAGACTGATGTTGACGAAGAAACAAAACGTTTTTTCGAAGCTGCTATTGATTTGACTGTTCATTGCTCGTCACGTAGCTGATAATTGACTCATTGTTTGTTATTCACATCTTGAAGAAAGATTTTAAGCTTATCAAGTGAGCTAAACTCTATGAGGCAAACTGACAACGCGTTCTGAAGATGATTGTTGATTTTATTCTGAATGTTGTTCATCAGAATGATATTATCGTAGTTCAGAAAGTTGAATATTCTAGTGAATTCTGAATAGAAAGAGCTGAAAGACTTGTTGAGCTGCTTCAGAGCAACGTATTTGCAATGATACTTTCGAATCAGATTCTGATCTTTGTAAATTTCTTTCAGATGTTTCAGTAGCTCTGATAGTGACTGATAGAGTGAGAAAGCATCAACATGATGCTTTGCATAAATTTGCTGATCAGCATCGTCTTCTAGCCTGAAAATCATATAAACAATACGAATCTTTTCAGTAGAATAATGATTCGCGTTAACATTGAGCTTGTCAGTTATCTTGATGTTTCATGTCTTTCAGATAGAATCATCTGTTTCAATGAAAATGAGTGAATTCAAAAGCTTGATGAACTTGTGATGATCATTTTCGTTTTCAAATAGAGTAGAAGACTCTCGTTGAGAGCGAGCTTCAAAAGTCGAGCTTCATTCAACTTTCTGATTGACTCGTTGCTCAGCTGACTGAGTATCTTGACGAAACATAGATCGATCGACTTGACGTTGTTTCGCTCTGAAGTTCAATCACTCGTCTTGTAACTGATTGATCTTTTTCTCTAGCTCATCATTTTTATCAAAAGCGACTTCTAGTTGTTTTGCTCTCTTTTTGTGATCATCTTGTACAAGAAGTCAGTGTTCATTGAGTTGTAGAGTCAAGTCTCGCTGACTTCGAAGCTCGTTCAGCATTTTGATGACTTCACTGAGTTGATTGCTGACTCAATGAAACTGTTGTTCTTTGATGTTTATGTTTTATGCAATGACAGCTTTCTCAGCTTCGACTGAAGCATTGATGAGTAGAAGTGAAACTCTTCTACTGACAGTGCTTCTAAGCAGGCGAGTTGTTCAAGACTCAACTGACTCGACATCACGTGTCATGATGAGAGAAGATAGAAGTTGTTGAGATAAGAGTAGATGAGAGATTGATGTTTTTTGATGAGTGAAAATTTAAAGAATTTCTTGTGAATTTCAGATAATAATTGAGTGCTTTATTCGAAGAATTTCTTACGAATAGAATGATGAAAATGAGTGTAGAATTGAAGAATTTCTTGCAATCTAAAATAATGATGCAAATTTTCCTTACTGAATAGATTGTTTCGTATCGTCTATTCATCGATAGCAGAATAGATGATGAGCATTTATCTAATGTTAGAAACCAGCATAGAGTGAGTCAATATGAGTGTCATTTAACTAGAAGATAAATACTAAGAAAGAAAGATAGCTACGAGAAAGAAGCTGACTACATATATGTGTTTCTCAGTCGACGCTAGACTCAATAGAAACTAGTCAAGATGACGAAGCGAGAATAGATCTGATCTGACAAGACTAGAAGACTGAGTCTGACAAGGCTAGAATCGTGACAGACTGAGTTGAGAGATAGTGAAAAATCTCTTCAGTATATGAGTAGAAGTTAAACTCTTTTGCTTCGTGATTGTCTTGTTGCTTGTGAGTAGAACAATTGATTTTGAATTGAGAGTGAAATTCGAAAATTGAAGAGAATCGATTTGCATATCAATTACTAGATTGATTTTGTTCATTCATGTTTTTTCAAGAATCATTTAATGTTGATTTAATTGAATGATTAACATAGAAGCTGTGTCGATCATATGATCTTGAACAGTCAGATTTGAATAGATGGCATGAGTAATGAGTTTTTTAGCATAATGATCGTTAAATTCTTGAATTAGCTTCGCTTTAATCAAAGTCAGAGACTCAATTTGCAACTGATCACAAACAATCTGCGCGATCACTTCATCAATGAACGAATAGTCAGCAGCTTTGATGTCAATCAATGACTTCAATGAGTAACTAATTTCATTGCTAGAAAGTACATATTCAGTAGTCAAAGATTCAGAAGCAAAAGAATCATCTGACATGCTCATTATTGAAGAAATTAACATCTCTTTCATTGTGTCTTTGATGAAAGTTACTAGTTTTTTGCCTCGTTATCTTCAAAAGAAGACATTTTCTCATTCTTCTTGTTCTTCGAAATGACGATTTCATGTAGACGAAAGATGAATGCACAAGATGTCGAGATATTGATCTTGTTTTAAAAACAGTTCTTGAATAAGTGATCTGAGATCTTGCAGATATAGCAGACGATAGACGATCTGACTGACTCAGAAGTAGAAAAGATAGTCGACTTGACATATTTAATTATTGAAGTCATCACTGCTGACAATGAAGTAACAGCATGTTTATTAGATACAACAGTGACTTTGATGATGACAGTGCGAAGCTGACTGCGTAGCTGATAGTTGACTCGCTGTTTATTATTCACATCTTGAAGAAAGATTCTCAAGCAAGTGAGCGAAGTAAAATTCTTTGAACAGACTGATAAAACGTTCTGCAAGCGATTATTGATTTTATTCTGAAGATCGTTCATCAGAATGCAATCATCATATTCAAGATAGCTGAATAGCTTCATAAAGTTGAAGTAGAAGACATTGAAAGACTTGTCTGTTTGTCTCAGAGCGTTGTACTTGCAACGACACTTTTGATTTCTATTCAGTTCATCATATATTTCTTTCAAATGCTCAAATAGCTCGTTGATCAAGATGTATGAATGCAAAGCGTCATGTTGATGTTGAGCGAAGATGTGCTCAGCAGCATCATCTTCTAGTCTAGATATCACATAAACAATACAGATATTCTCATTATCAAAGTGATTGACATTTGTCTAAAGCTTGTCATCTATCTTGATTCTTCAGCTGTCTCATGTTGATTCATCTTCATCAGTGAATATAAATGAGTTCAAAAACTTGAAGAACTTGTGATGATCATTGTCGAATAGAGTAAACGACTCTCGTCAAGTATAGTTCTTGATAAAAGCTTGAGATTTTGTAGACTGTTGAGATCAAGACTGATTCGTTGAACGCTGTTTCTTTTTTAGACTCAAGACTTTCTCTTGTAGTTCAATGATAATCTCTTCTTGAGTATTTATTGTCATTTGATTGATTTTTAGCTCATCAAGTCTCTTGATGTGATCAACTTGAACATTGATTCATTGCTTGTTGAGTTTCAAAGTCATGTCTCGTTGATCTCTTAGCTTGATCAGCATCTTGATGATCTCGTCTGACTGATCAATAGCTCATTGACGAAGTTGTTGACTCATGTTGATGTTTCATGAGATAGCGACATTCTGAGATTCAGCTGAAACATTGAAAGAAATAATGAAAATGCGTCTGCTAGCAATGCTTCTAAGCAGATGAGCTGTTCGTGACTCGACTAATTCAAAGTCGCGTGTCATTGTGAGAAAGATAGATAGATAGATTTGATTGAGTGATTGATTTGATAAATTTGAGTAAATTTGAATGTGTGTTTTGATGAAAGTAATTCAAAGAATTTCTTGCGAATTTTCTGAATAGAAGTAGATTATTTCGTATTGTCTACACGTCGATAACAGAGTAGTTAATTAGCATTTATCTACTGTTAGAAATCAATCTAGAGCGAGTCATAGAAGTGTCATTTAACTAATAGATAAATGCTAAGAAAGAAAAGTATCTACAGAAAAGAACTCAATTCTTATATGTATGTTTCTCAGTTCTGTGCTAGACTTGATTGAGTTGATGTCTTACACATATGATGCAGAGACTCAATGACATTATCTCTAGATCAGATTCTTGCTAGACTCAATTAGAATGAAATCAGGCGAAGACTAGTTGAAGAATAGACGAAGGCTAGAATCATAACACAGACATCAGTGACATTTCAAAATCATTTATATTGTTAACAGTATCATTCAACTCAATCTTATTGCAAAATGAAATGAGACAAATGATTCAACAAGTAAAAGTTGATAAAGCATCAGACACATTCAAAATTTCAAATAAAATGCTTTAAGTAAGTTTAACAGAATTGACTTTGATATTAATCAGTCTATTTAATGCATGTGTAATTCACAAATATCATTTGAAGCAGTTCAAAAAAGCTCAAACAATAGTACTGTGCAAATTAAAGAAGAATAATTATATTGACTTGAAAATGTATCAACTCATCGCTTTGCTAAACATCATGAATAAGATACTAAAATCAATCATGATCAAAAGATTAAATGATATTACTGAGACTTATTACATGCTTTTGAACGCTCAAATGAGAGTGAGATGCAAGCAATTCATGATCTCAGCGCTGAATCTACTAGTAGATCAAGTACATGCAGTATAAGATTGCAAAATTAAGTACGTAGTCTTCATGCTTAGTTTAAACATTGTTGAGATGTTCAATCATGTTTTGCACACTAGACTTCTGCATACTCTGAGAATGAAAAGAACATCAAATTACATAGTCAAATGAACTTGCAGCTTTCTGAAAGACAAAGAGTTATTGCTGATGTTCAATGAATAAATCAGCGTAATGCAATGAATAAACGCTGACATATCACAAAGATTCTTCATATCATTGATTTTCTTTCTATTCTTTAACGCAAGCTTAATAAAAAAATGCAAAGCACTAGAAATCAAAATCGAAGTGCTTAACTTTATAAATGACATCAATATTCTGATCTATGACAAAATCACAGAATCAATCTGCAAATTACTGAGTTGAATACATGATGTCTGTGCAAAGTGAGCTTGAACTCATGATGCTACGTTCGCTTCAGAGAAATATGAACTCACTCACTTCATTCATAAGTCAAAAAGATTTAACATGACAGTCAGTTTATGCATAGAAAACTCAATAATAAAGTTAAAATCAGATGTATGAATTCTTGAAGTGCAACTGAATATAAAACTATGATGAGATTTGCATCTTCATCAAATAGAAGCAGATCACGTCATCAAAATGCTGATGCTTAGTTAACTTGAAATTTTCATCTGAAGAGTTACATTCATAAAAGCAAGATAAATATACTTTGCAATGATAAGATCAAGAATGATGTTCAAAGCATTGATATGACATCAACACAATAAAGAAGAGAAATTGTCAAGTATGAAATAAAGACTAGAAACTCTTCAGAATCAAGCGTTGCATCATGTGATCAATGTTTTCAGAAAAGTGAACATTAAAATGCTGAAAGTTGAAACATACACATTTTTAATACATGTTCATCTGAACAAGCTACAGAATCAAGTCACACTACGCAGTTGAATCAACGACAAAACACAGAAGACTCAATGAGCATGCAAGATCATACATGCTCATTTGATAAAAACTAATAGACTCATTTCTCACTTTTCAATCTTCAAAAAAATGACGTTTCTGAACGTTTCAATTCATGAAGAAGCAAAAATACAATTTAAACATGAATGACTCAATTTCTTAATGATGATTCAAACAAGTAAATGTGCAATTGCACAATTTTACAAAAGTCAATGAAATGTTCAATGAAAAAACTACAAAAAATGCATCGCAGACATTAATGCATTCTTCGCTCAAAGATTTCATCTATTCAAGAAGTCAGTAAAGATGCGTGATGATTTTCAGAAGATTGAAAGCATTCTTGCGATTTACATCAGAATCAAATGCATAAAACTGAAAATTTATCTGCACTTGAAAAACGTGTCAAACGCAAATAGTTTTCAATGTGATTATGAATGAAATCATCAGACAGTCAAGTATATTCTGATGCATTGCTTGAATTAAACGCATCTTCAATTAAATATGCTATGAGATGTTGACTTCATAAACGATCGAATCATCATCTCAATCACGAAAAGTTTTAAGACAACAGCAAGAATGATAATGAAAATGAAGTTGCTAAAGCAGTTTAAAGTGACAAGAACACTCATTTTCTAACATTCAATCATTGCAAACAAATTTGATACATAGTCTCAGTTTTATCATCTCGACTGCATGTAGCAGTTGTATAAACAGCGAGCAATTTTCTATCTTAGAGAGTTTTGTTCACTCAACACACATAGTATAAAGTTTCTCATAAGTCGATTTAATCAATGTCATAAGAGTGTATGAATTTATTATTATTATGCTTTATATATATAAATAATTACAACGCGCGCAAAAAGAACTTTTGAAAAAAGCATTATAAATGAGAAAGAAAAGATTAAGTAAATGAATAAATGATGATGAATTGCATGAGCAGCAGTAATGCTGATTCAATGATGATTGCAAGCAGCGTTAACTTGTTGCAAAGAGACAGTGACGTGAGATTTAAACATTCATGCAATGATGAGATGAAAGTTATCAGCATCATCAATTTACTAACATAAACATTGATGTTAAAAAAAGAGAAAAGCAAAGATTATTCATGAAAAGAAGTGATTTTAAAGCTGATTCAATATCTTTGAAATGTTTGAGAAAAGAAGATTGAAAATTAAAATATATTTATTGCAAAAAATGTATAAAAGTTAAAAGTATTCATTCAACTTTTTAATAAACAACTACAAATATAAGAAAATATGCATTTCATATTCAAAACATCATCATGAATCAATGTAGTAAAAGAAGAAGTAACAATGAAAAAGCAGCGATTCAGAGATAATTTATCATTGCTTTGCAAGAAACATAAGATTTTAGTGAAAATAATAAAGAGAAAAAAGATGAAAAAGATGAAAAAGATATAAAAGAAATCAATTGATCAGATCTTTCAAGAAATTGCAAACATGTTGATGATACAACGAAATTTAATAATGTTGCTTTGCAAGCTTGAAAGCGAAAACATTGCACTTCACATAATGAGTTTAAAAACTCAAACAACTTTAGAAAAGTTTCAAACGTGAGTGAAGAGAATTGTAAGCTCAATGTATGTAATATGTAAAAGCTTCATGATATTAACACATGATGTATGCATCACATTGAACATAAGCAATCAGAAAATGATCATCAAAAGATTAATAAAAAACAATACAAGATTTTATGAAAATCTAGAAATGCTGAAAATAGCTTGATTCAAGAAGATAGTCAAGAGTGAGAAAATTCACTTATCACTTATCATAAAGATTGCAATCAAAACGATGATGAATCAACTACTAAATGTAAATACGCTGAATTCATATCAAGAATGTTCATGCAAATTGTTTGAAAAAAACTGTTATATTATACAATGTTATAAATGTTTCAATTTTGATCATATGACTAAATTTTGCAAAAATGAAAAGTGCTGCTTCAAATGCACAGATAAACATCACATCAAAAGATGCGTTGTATTGATGAATAAAAGATAATGCGTGAACTGCAATGATAATTACAAACTTTGAAAACACTTATATTTTAAGTGAAAATTACAGATAAAGCAATCAGAAAAAATCTTTTAAAACATTGAAAGATAATCACTTATTCTCTTCTTTCTCTTTAAACTTCTTAAATTCAATGAATTTTGTGAGTTCAATGAATATCTTGATGATGACAAGCAGTCAAAACATCAACAAGTCAACATGATAAGTGATGAAAGTCAAGAAAAGATGAGTTAATTGCTTTTCATATGTGATTAGTGACTCAGAAAACATAATGTTTAAATAAATATAAAAATATTAAATCAGAAAATGCAAAAGACTCTTGATGATTAAAAGCATATAAAAAGTTGTCTTTGCACAGAGTTAACAATAATTACAGATAAATTTTTTTTAATTCATACACTTTTGTAACATTGATTAAGTTGACTTATGAGAGACTTTATGCTATTTATATTGAGTGAACAAAACTTTCTGAAATAGAAAATCACTCACTGTTTATACAACTGCTTCATGCAGTCAAAACTATTATTATGAGACTTTGTATTAAATTAGTTTGCGTTGATTGCATGTTAAAGAATGAGTGATTTAATTACTTTAAATTGTTTTAAAAGTTTTGTTTTCATCATCATTCTTGCAGCTGCTTTAAAACTCTTCATGATAGTGATGATTATTCAATAGTTTAAAAAGTTGATGTTTTGTAACATTCTTGATTGCAAATGCAATCAGTTCAAGCAATGCATGAATACATGTTTTGTCATCTGATGATTTCAGTCACAGTCATATTGTATGCTATTTACATCTGAGACGTTTTTGAAGTGCAGATAAGCATTTAAATTTATGCGTTCAATTTTGATGTAAGTGATGAGAGTGTTTTTAATCTTCTGAAAATCATTTTGCATCTTTATCATCTTGTTAAACAGATGCAATCTTTGTGTCGAGATGATGTAAACATCTGCAATGCATTTTCTATATTTTTCTCATCATTGCTTTCACTGACTTCTATGATATTATGCTATTGCGATGCTGTCACTAGTTAAAATCATTGCAGCGAGAACTAATCACTTATGTCTTGACTGTATTTTCACATCTTCTCAAATTAAGTTTTTCAAAAGCATCACTTTCTTGATGATGAGAAAGTAAGAAATGATGCAATTGATACTCATCAAATGAATGCATATCAGTTTGCATGCTTATCTAATTTTCTGCATATGATTATTGATTCAACTGTGTAATGTGATCTTGTTTTGCAGCATGTTTAAATGAACATGCAACAAACTTGTGTACATTTTTGCTTTCAAAGTTTCAATGCTTACTCTTTTGAATATCTTTGTAACGTGATGCAAAGTTTGATTCTGTAATGTTTCAAATCTGCATTCTTTGTTTAACAGTTCTTTCTTTTTTTCTTGCTGATATCAGATTAATGCTTTGAATGCAATTTCTGATTTTATTACTGCTGAGTATATTTATCTTGCTTTTGTGAAGATTGCTTCTCATGTAAAGACTTCAAGTTGACTAAGTGCTAGCATTCATGTGACGTGATTCACTTTGATTTGACGAAGATGCACATTTTATTGCAATTTCATGTTCAGTTGTACTTTCAGAACTCACACATCTGATTTCAACTTAATAACTGAGCTTTTTATTTATATGCTAATCATCATGTCAAATTTCTTTGATTTTCTAATGAAGTGCATAAATTCATACTTTTCTGATGTAAATGTTGCATCATGAGTGCAAGTTCATTTCACATAAACATTATGCATTCTGCTCAATGTTTTGCAAATTTCTTCAATGAATTTATTGTATGTTAGAATGTTAATGTTGTTTATGAAGTTGAGTACTTCAATCTTAATTTTCAGTGTTTTGCACTTCTTAATCAAACTTGCGTTAAAGAATAGAAAGAAAATCGATGAAATGAGAAATTTCTGCAATATATCTGCATTTATCTTATGCATGTCACTCATTTGTTCATTGAATCTCAGTGATGTTTCTCAATTCTTAAGAAAGCTGCATGCTCATTTGACTATGTAGTCTGAAATTCTTTTCATTTTCAAAGTATGCAGAAGTCTGACGTGCAAGACTCAATTGAATGCTTTAATGATGTTTAAACTTAGCATGAATGTTATGTATTTGATTTTGCAATCTTATACTGTATGAATCTGATTTACTAGTAGATTTAATGTTAAGATCATGAATCATTTGCATTTTGCTTTCATTTGAGCATCAGATAGCATATGATGAATTTCAGCTATATTGCTTAGTCTTTTAATCATGATTGACTTCAGAGCTTTGCTCATGATATTAAGCAAAGCAATGAGTTGATATGTCTTTAAATCAGTATAATTACTCTTCTTTAATTTATATAGTACTATCATTTGAGCTTTTTTGAACTGCTTCAAATGATATTTGTATGTTACACATATGTTAAATAAACTCATTAATATCAAGATCAGTTTTGCAAGATCTTTTTGCAATGCTTTGTTTGAAATGTTTAAAATATTTAATGCTTTGTTTGCTTTTATTCTTTTAATCATCTGTCTCACTTCATCTTCTGAGATGTGTAAGTCAAATGACATTGTCAAAAGTATAAATAAGTCTGCAATGTCATTGATGTTTGTTTGAAAGAATGAGAAGAAGAATTTTTCTTGTAATATTTCGATTTTTTTCTTGAACATCATTGTCATTTGATCAATGTTACTTCACTTCAGTGACAAAAACTGAGAAAGTTTTTTAAATAACTGACTTTCGATTCTGATTCATTTTGCAAAGCATCATATTGACTTAAATGCATTGCTCAATTCATGCATTTATGATTTGAAATGTGCGCGCTTTGCTTGTCAAATGATCTTGTTTTTATGATCATTATGTTTCAGATATTCATTTCACACATCTAGTGTACTTTGTATTTTTTATACAATTTGCAGTCATCTTGATTTCATTACTATCTTTAAGTAGTTCAAATTTCAGAAGTTCTTTGCTCAACTTAATGACTTTGTCAAAAGAGTAAATTTCTCAATGATTTTCTGTAACATCTTGATAACTTTGCACATTCTTTCATTCATCATCATCTTGCTGTTCAAAGAACGATTCAATGAAAGATGCATATGCAGATACGCGCTCAATGCTTCTGTGTTCATTTTTTTCCATAATCATCAAGTTGAAGATTGTACTGAAGTTGTTTATAAACATAATTTTATGACAATTGAAAGATGATTTGATTTTAATGCAAATCAATGCGTACTTCACACTTGCATGTCATGAACTGTATTTTCTCGCTGCTAAAGACTAGATCAATAATTGTAAACTGATTGTGAATCTTGCAAGTAATAATGTTTGATTTTAGCAATAATTTCAGCTTAACATTAGTAATAATGTCAAGTAAACTGTTGATTGCTACATGTTGAATAAAGCATTTTCATTCTTCTCAATGAGAATGATGTAAATTGAAATCTTTCATGATCAGTTGTTCACAATCATCTTTGAGTAACTCACTCAAACGAGAAATAATTGAAAATCTCTTTGTAGATGTAGAGAATAATGAACATGAATTGTAAACATTTATAAGTTGTAATATCTGCATTTCATCATCTGTGTTGTGAGTTAATATTCTGATTAAGCAAATGTTTGACTCAGCTGTTTCTATCATTCATTGATTGAATTTTAAGCATTTATTCACATATATACATGTTCTTGACTGTGATGATGTGTTTTTCACTAGATAAAAGAAGTTGTGAGCTGAGTTAAATGATTGAGTGTTGTTAATGTTGCAACTCTGCTTCTGTATGACTATGATGTCAAAATCATGAACTTCTTTATTGATTAAAAATGATTTCTGAATTTTCAATGATTTTCTGATGTTGTACTGCAATATTCATAAAAAAGATTGTTTTATCATAAAGTTATTTGTAACTGTTGTTGATTCTGCAAAGAAAAGATTCTTTGAATGCTTTCAATCATCAAGAATTTATCTCATCTTCTGATTTATTGTTTTTGACTCTGCTTGAGCGACGTCTCATTTAAGTCGCTACTTATGCAAGAAAAATGATCAACACATCTCTTCTTGACTTTTATCATTTGTCATGTTGATTCATGAGTGACTAAACTGCATGTTTTCAGCATAACTGTTGTTGAGTTTAACAAATTTGCTGAATTGAAAAAGTTCGTGAACTTTGAAGAATTCTTTGAATTCAAAGAGTTCATTGAATCTGCAAAGCTTGAAAACAGCAAAAAGCTCAAGAATTGCAAGAATGTGCAATTGTATTTAAATGTTTCTGAATATCTGAATAATCTATTTCTATAAATTTTGAATGTTTATTTCATCTGCTATCATCATTTGAGACAGATGCATCTTCAGAATTCGTGATTTTCATTGCAGTTAACACAACATCTTCTATTTGAAGACATCATGCACTTCTCAATGTGATGTTTATCTGTGCACTTGACACAATGTCGATTCTTTCTGCAGAATCTGATCATGTGATCAAATTCTTAACATCTGAAGCATTGTGTAATGTGATAGTTCTTTTTGAACAGCTTACGTGTACATTCATGATATGCATTTAACATACTTACGTTCATCAGTTGATTTATCATTGCTTCGATTACTATCTTCATGATGAGTGACAAATGAATCTTTTCACTCTTTGCTACTTTCTTGAGTCAGATTATTCTTAAAATCTTCAAATTCTCATGAAGTTTTGTATTATTCTTTATCAGCTTTCTAATGACTTTCTTCTGATTATTCATGTCAATTGTAGTATGCATCTTATATGTCAGCACTGCGAATGTTCATTGCAATATGCACGTCAAGTTCATAATCTCTTTTGCTCATTCTTAAGTCTTTTTCAGATTTGCTTGTGCATCTGAGTTGACTGCATGAAGAGAGATGTCTTTGCTACTCAGCTTGCAAAAAGACATGATCAAATCTCATTGACTTGTTAACACATCTGCTATTTTCTGAAGAATCTGCTTGATAATCTTCTTTTGCATCTTCTTTATTTCTTCTCTGTCTGCTATCTTTATCATGACTTTGCATTTCTTGCAAAGCGATGATGATTTCTCTTTGAAACATTACTTTCTCATTGATAATTCTTCTTTTGTCATGTTTGCTCATGACATGATTTTCAATGAAGAATGTGTATTTCTCTGCATTTGTAACTGCTTGCTTAGCAGTTGAACTGATGTCTTCAGTTTCTGTACATTCTTCGTAATGAATGCATTCTGAATTGCATGATGTTTTTCTTCTGATTCAAGTCAAAGACAATGCATCAGCTTCACTGCTACTTCTTTTCATGAATGATCTTTGTTTTTCTCTTTCTTTAACATTGATGTTTATATCAGAAGATTAATAATGTTAACAACATACTTTTTATCATTGCGTGAACTTTTTGATCTTGCGTTGCTGTTTCTTTGTGATAAGTCAACATCGCTTGCAATCATCTTTAAATCAGCATTGCTGCAATTCATGCAATTCATCATTGTTTATTCATCTTTTAGATTCATTCTGTCTTGATTGTATTGCTCTTTTCAAAAATTTGCTTTACGTGTGTTGTGATTGTTTTTTTAAATATTAATCAGATAAATAATTTTATAATGAATTAAATCTTTCTGCAAATTTTATAGTACAACATCAGAAAGTTATTAAAAATTCAGAAATCATTTTTGATAGATAAAAAAGTTCATAAATTTAACATAATAATCATTCAGAAACAAAGTTGCAACATAAATGTTTTATAAATGTTTAGCTCAACTTATAACTTCTTTTATTTAGTGAAAGACTCATCATTTTAAGTAAAAACATGCATTTATAAAACAACAATACATTGCAAGAGAAGAGACAACTGACGACAGCAATCTATCGAAGCATATGATATATCAAATCGATTGACAAGTTATAGAGCACAATCGTACGATCAAAACAAGCTCTCACTCGACTCAATAACTTCACAGATGACTGCGTCGCAAGTCAAAAATCGAAAATTGAAATTTTTCGCGCTTACGCAGATCAAAATCGGCGGCGAAACGAGAGTTCATCAACGCAGAAGAAAGAATCATCAATTCAGACAGTAATTTGATTGATAAATCGAAGAGCAAACTCACATGAAAAGAACAAGTCATCAATTGACTTTAGAACAGCACAAAAGACTGCGTACTGACGCAAAAATCGAAATCAAATTCTTTTATGCTCAAAGATTGCACAGAAAACAACGTTGTTTCAAAGAAGTACAATGTTTCTTATCAAATCACTATCTGTTTTACCTTTTCTTGATGCGCAAGACAATAAGTCGAGATCAGTTGTTACTATTCTGAGCAAGATAACGTGACTACTTTGATATCTGAGATATAAAGCAATTGCATCAAGCATTTTCTATCAAAAAGAGTAATCTAGACTCTTGCAGACTAGATTTATATCATTTTCGTCTGACATAAGTTGATAATAGAAGACGATTTATTGCAGGTTTCAAGATAGAAATTGAGAAATCTCTACACTAAAGTTATTGTCTACGTGAAACGCTCTGAGTAAGAGATTAAAGAAATATTTAAGTGATGTCAAGTGAATTTTCTAGAAGTTCAAAACTCAAAACTTGAAAAAACTCTCTATGAAAAGAAATATAAAGAGTCGCTTTATGCGCTCTTTCTCGCCTCGTTTCGCGAATAGTAACGCGAAACTCAGTAGAAGCAATAGCTCAGCGTCAGAATTCAAAACGTCAACGATAGAAATCAAAAAGTCAACGTTAGAGATTGAAACAGATTTATGAGATGAACTTAGCATGAGTTCGTCAACAAGCAAACAACTGCAGAACGACATTGTCGATTTATTTTGCAGTCAACAAAAATCGCTTACATCAGTAAATAGAAAAACGCAATACATGTTTAGTTCACTCGATGCATTGATGCTAAATTTACATGCAAACGCGCATAACGACAAGAATACAATCAATCTGCGAAATGCGAATTCGCAGCAAAAAGAGCAAACATGAGCGATTGTGAAATTCAAAGAAGTGAAAAAGCGAAAAGCAATGAAAAGTTTGCAAAAAGAAGCTAGCATCGAAGTTAGTACGAGCAAGTGCTACAATGTCATCTCTAAAGAGATGCAGATAAAGAGACTGCGTGAAAGAATTGAATTCGCAGTCAATCAGCTAAGACAAGCAATATCAGAACAGAAAGAGATTATAAGTCATAGCTTAATCTACATTCGAAGAGCATGCAACGAAAGCATAGAAAACTCGATTCAGAAGCAAATAGATAGACTTCAAAGTCAAACAAACAACAAACTGAAGATCATTCTACAATTGATTCAACAAAATGCTGAAGACATCAAAAAGAAAATCAATGCAAAGCAAATGACAAAGAATTCGCAGAAGACGCAGATTTCGCAAACGTCACAAGTCATGCAAAATTCGCAAAAATCAACGCAGAAGCTCACATATGTGCAAAAAGCAGCTCAAGTCACAGATGCAAATGCAAATGCAAACACAAATGCAAATGTGAATGCAAATGCAGGCGAATAAAATCTGATTATCAAGAAATTCTCGCCAAAATCACAAGAAATATCATATCGCGAAAGAAGACTCATTGTCAATTTCAAAAATGAGAATCGAACGTTGAAGACGATGAAAATGCGAGATTCGATGAATAACGCATTGAAAAAGGCGAAAATCGATCTAAGAGTCGTCACGATAGTCAAAACGCTGAAGAGAAACAACATTGCTTTGACAATCTTGAAAAAATACATTGCAGACGTCTTACTAGCGCAAAGAGCAATATGAAAGCATGTTTTTGATGTTAAAAGCATTAAGAAAGATGAGAAATGACACAAAATAGTCATACACAGTCTGAAAATCGAAATCTTCAACATGAAGATCAAAATGAAATATCTGAGAATTGAGCTAAAGAAGTACAACTCTGAATTGAAGTTGATAATCAATTCAATATGATTATCAAAAGATGAAAATAAAGCAAGAAAGAATCATGCTTTGACGATACTGACGTTCAAAATCGAAGCAGAAGTGCAAAGATATCTGAAAAAATGACTGTTAGCTGCGAGATCAACATATTGAACAGTCGAATATTGAGACTATTGATCAAATGATCAATGTCAAAAATGTCAAACATTCAAGCATTTGCAGAACAAATGCAATAGATCATCAAGATGCTTGTACTGCGAGCGAAATCATCAGATCTGAAATCATAAATGTCAATTATCTACGTGCAAAGATGAGCAATCATGTAATCACATGATTTCTAGATGTTGCAACTGTCAAAATGCGCACTTCGCAAATAGCGCAATATGCGAAACATATCAGACAGCTCAGTCTATTAGCTCACAAAAAGATCATCTAGTCACGAAATTGTAATGAGTATTGCATTCGAAATGTCACAAAACAATGCAAATGACGAAAGCTTTGCAAACATGTTGAATATTCGAATTCTACAGCACAATTGCGCAAGGTCAACGCAAATTATGTATGCATGCATGAAATTTGCGAAAAACAAGACAGACATTGTTATACTACAAGAATCATGAATGAGAGATGAAAATATAACAATTTCACATTCGTCGTTTATCTGCATCAAATCAAATGTTCAGAATACTCGTGTCAAAGTACTGATATTTGTTGCGAAAAACGCAAAGAAATTTACATGCACATTAAGATCAGACATAGTCAATAACAAAGATATGCAAGCGATATCAATAGCGAACAATAAAATTCAGAAAGAAATTTTATTATTCAATATTTACAACGAAAAGTCACAAAATCAGATGACGAGCAATTATACACGATTGAACGAGAATTAGCAAAAGTTATGCTAAATTCTGAGCAAAAAGTTATTATCATCGAAGACTTTAATGCACATCATAGCTGATGAAACGCAAAAATTTCAAACTCTATTAGAACGAAAGCATTAATAAAGTGAGTAAATTTACATAAATGCAATCTGATTAACACTTCTGATATAAACACATATCACAGCTATTCAAATCAGTCAAGCTCAGTACTTGATTTAGCATTTGCATCAAAGAATATGTGCAATCATATCAAGAATTGACATATAGACGAGAACGCAGACACAGAATTTGATCATGAAGTAATTCTATTTACAATAGTTACGAAAAAAGTGAAGTTGATCGAAAATTCGCTGAACGCGTCATACAATCTACAAAAAGTCGACTGAAAAGACTTTGATGAGCATTTGCAAAAGACGAAAGACAAAATGATAGTCAAGATGCAAAGAATCACGAGTTTAGAAGCAAAAGTCATTTATTTGACTGAATGCATCAAGAATACAGTGAAATTATTCGTATTTAAACAGCGAATATGCGCAAAATCAAAATTCTGGTGAAACAATGAGCTCATCGAAATGCAAAAGACGCTGTCGTCAAAAAAGCGAATCTCAAAAAGATGCAGAAATGACGACGCATGAGCAAAGATAGTGCAAATGCGAAATTTGTATCATGATGCAATAAAGCTGATCAAAAACCAATTCTGAACCAATTTTTTGAACAACATCGAAGAAAAAGAAGTGTTTCAGATCTACAAGTTCACTAAATCACGTTTAATCGAGAAGCTACTCTCGATACAAAACTTGCAAAAAGAATTGAAGATTGAATTCAATGAAAAGTGCGAGACATTTCTGAAAGCAATGTACTCATCATCATTGAAAATTCAAATCAATGAAGAATTACTATTGAACGAAAGTATACAGTGATCAAGAGTTATTGAAGAGAAAATCAAGCACGCTATTAACTTCTCAGCACTCAGAAAAGCACTTGAATCAGACAATATGTCATTCGCAATCATACAGCGAGCGTACAAAACTATATTGAAAATCTTCAATTTAGTGTACTCAGATTTGATTGAAAACGACTATCATTTGAAGATATGACGCGAAGACACGGAAATTATTCTGAAAAAATCAGACAAATCGAATTATTCAATTTCAAATACATACAGAATTATTACGCTGCTAAACTGTTTAGGCAAAGTAGCAGAAAAAATAATAGCAGTGCAACTGTCTTACACAGCTGAAATTAATGATAAGCTGCTGAATTTTGATCAAATGAAAGACAGAAAACAAAGATCAGCTATAGACGCAGTACTGAATCTAGTACATGATGTGCAAATGACGAAAAGTCGAGAAAACACACTTATCTGCCTACTTCTAGATATCAAAGAAGTCTTTGACCATGTTGCGTTGAAACAGCTGGTCAAAATATTGATTAAACTGAAAATATCAGTCAATTTAATCAATTGAGTAAAATGTTTCTTACAAAATCGAATTATTGGCTTAGCATTTGACGACGAACGTCAGAAATCAAAGAAAATAAGCACAGAAATATTACAAGATTCATCTATTTCGCTCATTTTATTTCTAATTTATATTCAATATCTGTTTTCAAAGATTCGCGCAAAGTTTGAAAATTTACAGTCATTCAGCTATATTGACGACGTGACGCTATACGTCGAGGGAAGAAATATTGACAAGAATGTGAAAATACTGAAAAACGCAGCAAAAATCGCTTTCACATGAGCTGAGAACAACGCAGTGCAATTCGATGACTCGAAATCTGAATTGATACACTTTGAAAGTCATAAGACGACACTCAACCAAATGATTATTCTATTCAACAACACAGTCATAAAATCAAAGACATGCGTACGATGACTAGAAGTCTGACTAAATCGAAAGCTCAACTTCAAAGTTCATGTGCAAACGAAAATCGCGACAGTCATAAGAACGCTACACTCGTTATTTAGATTAATGAATAGCGAGTGAGAATTAAATGTCAAATCAGAAAAGCAGTTATATCTGACATGCGTCACGTCTATTAGCGATTATGACGTCGAAATATGGTGAAATAATCAAAAAAGCTACTTAGTCAAATTTCGCAAACTGCAAAACGCTGCATTACGAAAAATTCTGAGTGCGTTTTGAACATCATCGATAAATGCTATGCAAATAGAAGCAGAAATCTCGTCGACAAAGATGCAATTAGATCAAAAGTGCAAGAACTATGCAATTCAAATAGTTGAATTATCAAAAAAACATTCTATCAGAAAAAGAACGTCTATTTCGTACTCATCTCAATACTCTATCAAATTGAATCTAGATCTGAACGCATCGAAATATCTGAACTGAAACGAGACGAAGAAGAACTTATCTTGAAAAGTCAAGAAGTGCAAAGACAGACTCACGCAGATATATTGAATATTGAACAAAGTGCAAAAAACACTGAATTCAATAAAAGAAATCGAAATTTCTCACTTCAAGAAATCATGAGATCAAGAAATCGAGCATTTAGTAAGAATTCAAACCGAATTTGCAAAAAGCGAAACTCGCGAAACGATCAATTCGCACTACAGAGAATTAGAAAGAATTATCAAAAAGGCGAAAAACATAGTGATGTATATTGACGCATTGCAACTTCGAAAAAAGATAGCAGAGATTGAAACAGAAACTGAAACAACAGTGATATTCACGCATGAACTCATCAAATACAGCAAAGCAACAAGCGATTACGACAAAATAATCACAACGAAAGCGAAACTGCAAGCTATTAGCGATGCAATTGCAATATGCAGCAAAAAAGCACTCAAAAACAGCGAAATTTGAATGTACATGAACAGTCAAATAACTTTGCAAAGACTAAATGCAAAGAGCAACGTCAATGCGAAGTTATTCAATGACATACGACAAAACTTGATCAATTTACGTCAGAATCAGTGTCAAATTCACATACAGTGAATATCGAGTCGCAAGAGCATTATTGAGAACGAAAAAACAGATCAATTGATCAAAAGCGCTGCTCAAGAATTATCAGTTATCAACAACATGAAAGCAATCATCATAAGCTTCGTCAAAAAGCAAATTTGCAAAGAGACGAAATTACAATGGTTAAATGTCTGAAAAAGCAGCATCAAGAAGGAAAATCAGTATCGAAAGCACATATCGAATGTGAATCTAAGTCATGAATCACTAAAAGAGATGAGGAAAATCAATAGACTAACGTTTTCAACCTTTATTCAGCTGAAAATGAAACATGACTATTTCAAGAGCTATTTGCATCGATTATCAGAGAATAATTCGAACAAATGCTATGAAATATGCAATGCAAGGCAAATGTCGAAGCATTTACTGCTGAACTGCAGACATTATAGAGCAGAGCAGATAAAGCTTAAGAAAAAAGCTAAGCTCAAAAACACAGACACTATATTGACACTGTTCATCATCAAAATTGAAAGAATTGCAACACTAGAGTATTTGAAAAATACTCGAATTGCGACGAGAAAATGACTATTAGAAACGAAAGAGTAGAACGCGAAGAATGCAAAGAAACAAAGAAAAACGAAAGTACGATGACGAGGGTTGAGAAAGAGCGCTTGTATGCGCAAACTATCGATGTGATTAATCAACGAAAAGATATAAAGCAGCGACTTTGACCAGGTCACATGTAACTTAGCATACATACAGCGTCTAGACAGTGTCATAGTCATAGACTGCATGCACTTAATGAAGAAATTAAAAAAACATGCATTTATATCAACAAGCATTTAAAACTCAATTAATGAGTGATGAAAATTATTGAATTGAACATTTGTTTAATTAAGTTACAAATTACATCAACAGTTTGTAAAGTGAACTAAATTTTAAAGTTTAGCTTAAGTGACATTCATCGCTTAAAATCAAATAAAATCTGAATTTAAGTTGATTTCGTTGAGCTGAGTTCTGCTTTTGTCAATAAAATCTGCATTTATTCATATGTTACTGAACTGAATCTCACTTTTGTTGATAAAATCTGCGTTTATTCATATGCATTGAACTGAATCTTGCTTTCGTTGCTTTCGTCACTTTCGTCGCTTATATCACATTTGTTGATTCTTCTTTTTGTGTATATTATATATATTTACAGAAACTTATTTAAAGACAGAATTATAGTATGAAGCATCACTACAATGAATGTCATTATTGTACTTAAAAGCATCATTAATAGTACATGAATACTCTTCACTCTTAATCATTCATCTTTTCAAAATATACATTGACTTAAGTCAAAACAACTCAGAAAACAACTTGATTAATTATAATTTCAAAGATGATTTGCAGATTACTTCTTAAGTCTTATGCAAAGAATATAAAGATAATATTGTCAAAAGTTTTAAGTAAGTGCAATCATTAAAACATTGAACAACATGATTTAAGTAATCTCATCAAGCATTCATTGCAAAATGACTCAGAAAATGAATTGATTAACTTTAATTTCATGAAGATTGACAATCTTATCTGCATACAAAGTATATGTTCATGACTAAAGATGATGAATTAATGATTAAGAAAATGAAATGAATGATTTCTGTTAATGTAACATTTCTTGATCTTCTTATTTAAACATCAACTATGCAGATATATCTGAACACAGCAGTTTTGCTTAATGCTTGTGCTGAATGAAATTAAATTGTTGTACTCACTTTAAAAGTTTATCATGCATTGCTGATCTGTAGCATTTGATGTAATAATGATTTTACATTCACTCTTTAACTTCAATGTTAAATGTCAAAGTTGTAATGCTTCTGTTTGAATTCTTAAGTTTTTTTGATCTTCAATTTGTAAAGACAGTTTTTCAATAATGATTCTTTCTCTCATGTCTTGACTTTATATTGACAACAGCTTAAATTCTTCTCTTATTGACTTTCTCATTCTTGTTGCTAATCTTAACTTCTTGCAATCTTCACAAAGTTCAAACTATTTGTTATGAATGCATTGCAATGACTTGTTAAACTTCATGCATTAACATTCTTTGTAATATCTTGAATTAATTTAACATTATTTGATCTGATATCAATTGTTGCATTGTTGATGATCTTGCTTTTGATCATAATGTGCAAGATTTCAAGTAATCACATATTTATTGTTTGCAGCAAATTCAATAATTTATTTAACTTTTTCGTAATTTCATCATTATTTTCAAAATCATGAATCTGAAATCAGTCAACTATATTGATGTATGCAAAATCAATTATTTGCAAAAGCATTGTAAATGTCATCTTTTTGACTTGTATCTTCGCTTAATGTGCAAGTAAATGATCTCACTCATTAAAGATCTGAACTTTGCAGTAGTTTAATACAGCTGCTAGAAAGATTCTGTAAGTTGACTTTTTATGATCTTCAATCTTGAGTTAAATCAATTGCATATGCTTGACTGATTTCAAAGCAGATATGCTGATACTTTTTTAACATTTTGACAAAACATCAAAGTCTGACTTGATTGATTAAACTGTCATCATACTCAAATTGTAAAAGCACATTGAATGTAATCTTTGAAATTGAAAATCTTTGTTGACTTGCAAGATCAAAGATCAAAAGATACTCAGTATGTATGAAAAGATTGTGAGCATCACGTTTTGCAGTGAAGAAAATGAGTTGTGTGCTTTATATGAAAAGTAGATAGAAAGATTTCGCTTTCATGATCATATAATGACATTGTCTTGCAAAAAATTTCTTTTCATTTGATGTAATTACTGTTAGAAATTTGATGTTGTGATTTACAAGTTCTTGAACAAATGCAAAGTATTCAACAACAGAAAGTTTCTTTCATGTTCATGAGTTGATGATGTTAAGCGTGATGTCAAAGTTCATTGATCAACATGACATGAATATTCAAGATTTTCAATTGTATTGAATATTTATCTACTATTTTCAAAGAGACAAGATTACTCAAACTTTCTACAATTCATGACAAAAGTAGCTTTGAAATTTTGCAAAAAATGATTTCTTTTGCAAATAAATACTTTACAACTTTGTTAAAATGCAATGATTGAATAATTTTAGCTTGTTTATTTCATTTTATGCAAAAAATATGAAGAAAACATTCTTGTAAGATTTAAACATGCATGATCATGAAGATATCAAGAAGTGCAATCAGAATGATTTTATTGAGTTGATTCATCACATTAGTGCATGTGATGAGCAATTGATGATGAAGTGCAAGATCAAGCAGTAAGACTTTCTGTTGATGATGAGCAAAGCAAGATAGTTACTCAAATACAAGTGATAATGTCTTGTATATTTCAATGAGCTATATATAGTCATGATTCTAGTTATATATATATAATATATAAAGAAAGCATTTCATCTTCTGATGTGCAACTTTGATGATTGAGTTCTCATAGCTTTTAATGAGATGATGTTTCAGAATTAATCTGTTATTTTCATAAGTTTGACTGATGTATGATTCATTGAATTGCAAAACAGATTCATTGAATTCATGATGTTTGCTTCAATGTCATTAATCATTATATAATCTTCAAAATGTATGAAAGTTATTAAGTTTAACATTCTCAATTGCATTTAATATCTTAATGATAATCACTTAAAAATCATAAAACTCAACTATTATGATCATGATGAAGCAAAGTGCATTTATGTCTTCTTCAATTAAGCAACTACATCATTAATCTTGTTGATAATCAATTGCAATGATTGTAATCAGTACATTCTTCAAGTTAGAATCTTTGCAAATAACTTTCATGAGTTTAAATCTTGCAAATTATGACTTTTGTATTCATAATAATGAACTTTAAGTGAGTTATCATTATAAAACATGAGTTACTCATGTTGATGCAAATTTATAAATGAGCAAGCTGATATTCAATTTTCAAACATTAAAAGTCAAGTCAACTTTTGAGTTAAAATATGATATAAATAAAGTATCATACATTTTTTACATGCATTGACAGCACTTCTTCTTTTTTCTGAAAAAAACATTTTTATATTTTTATATTTTAAATCTTCATTAATTATATTTACATTTGCATCATCTGCAATGTATGAATATTTGATAAGTATGAAAAGACTTTTTGAATGCACATTTTCATGTAAATAACTTGAACTTCGAAACTCATGATTTTTGAAAAGAGTGCACTTTTCTTACTTGTAGTCTTTCATTTATCTCTTTTCATAATTGATATCAATGATGTAATAAAAGCATGATTTTGAATTGTAAGATTGCTGATGTTTGACAGACACTTTCATTACTTTAATGAGTAAAGTTTTTTAAACTTTGCTGCATTTCATAAGTGCAAAATGATTGTAGTTAAGATCAATATAAATGAACATTGTTGTTAATTTATGAAATGATATTATGTTTGCTTCTTTGAATCATTGTTGATCTGCACACATTCAAACATAATATTAATTGAGTAATCATAATTTTCTTAATGAGTTATTTGAATAAATTTATTTGAAAGAACGAAAATGAAAATCTGTGATTATGCTTGAGCAGTATTGTTTATGTCGTTGAAGATTTGTTGAATCATCGAAGTAATATTTGCAACATTATTAAGAATCACAGAGCTTAATGTTGATTATATAAATTTTTTCATGATCTCAATAAGTTTTGATGAATATATCAATAAATGTCAAAGAAGAAAGAATGAGTACAACTATTTATAATACAGACTGATAAACTAGTAACACATCATGCTTTCTTGATGCACATGTATGAAGCGATGTGATCTATGCACAGTCATCGTTTTTCACTCTGTCACTGAGTTCAATGTGATTATTTTCATCATTATCATTGTCTTTAATATTTCTGATTAATTCTTTAACTTGAAATGTTTTAAGTTTCAATGTCATGTTCATTAAATGCGCTTGATGATTTTGTCTGTTGTATATCAGCATCTTGATCTGCAAATCTATGCAGCATAAGTCATAAGTGATAGTCTTTTCATGTTGTTTAAGATAATTAACTCTCTTCTTAATCTGTATTTAATCTTTCTTCATTCATTTTAAGTTGATCTGAACTAGTCTTTTGACTCTGTATAAATTGTAATCAACATTGATTAATTTAATAATATCAATGATAAAGCATGATGACTTTTCATTTGAATACTTCTGCAGTTTTTTCAAGTTTTCTTGAAACAATCAAACTAAACTGATCATTAAGTTGAGTTTTGAGTTGACATTTTGAACTCAAATCGAGATTGAGTTGAGTTGCTTACATTTTCAACTCAACTCAAGTTGAGTTGCTCATATTTTCAACTTGATGTGACTTGACTCGACTGAGAATTGAGTCAATTTGACTCAACTTGTCAAGAACTTAAGCTTGACATTAAGAAAGTTAAATATAGAAATTTTTCAACTTTTGCATTATCTTTTTGCATTATCTTTTTGATAGAAAGTCATGAAGAAAAAACATGAAGATCATTTGATAAAAAGTCATGACAAAGAACATAAAGAGAAACATGAAGATCATTTGATAGAGAATTATGACGAGAAATATAAAGAGAAACATGAAGAGAAACATGAAGAGAAACATGACAAGAAACATGACGAGAAATATGAAGAGAAAACATGAAGATCATTTGACTTTGATAGAAAGTCATGACAAAAAATCATGATAGAAAGTCATGAAGAAAATCATGAAGACTGTTCAATCAAGCTATTTACATTTATCTAATATCTTGTTGAGTCAAGTTGAGTTTTCAAATTGAGTTATTGAGTCAAGCTTTTTAACTTGACTCAAGTGCTCAGATTCAACTTCTCAATTCAACTCAACACTTTTTCAAAAAAAATTTCAACTCAACTCATCACTTTTTGAGTCAAGTACTTGACTCAAACTCAAGTACTCAACTTGATGCAATCAGTTTAAATCAAACTATGTTCATCACTTTAAATTTGAGCAATTTTGAAGTTATCAAAGTCATTGAAACTTTAAAAACAAATTGAAAGTATTATATAATTAAATATTAATAATCATGTTAAACATGTTTTTTCTTGCTATGCATGTGATAACTTTCAAGAATGACATTAATAGAAAGTAAAGACTTTGTCACTTACTTAATAAAGAATAAGTGCATTCATAAAACTCATGATATAAAATACAGTTTTCTTGTTCTTGTCTCAGACATGATTGATGAGCTTGTTGATTGCTTTAATCTTGATACAGTTCATCTTGAAGATAATCTTAAGAATGTGCTTCTCATAAAGAGACTCAACTTTCTTCAAGTTGTAAAGATGATCTGTTTCAAAGTGAACATATTTCTTTTCTCAATCTTCTTCTTCAGAGAACATAAGTAACTGTGTCTCTGAAAGTTGTTCAAGATGCAAAAATATGCTAAGTACTTTGAGTCAATGAACTTTCATCATTCAGTTGTTGATGTTGATTTAAAATTAATTTTCAATGCACTTTTATACTTTTCACTTTTATGTTTTTCTATTTTTATTCTTTTGAAGTTGTTCAATGATTGTCATTGCTGAGAAATTGACAAGTTCATTGTACATTGATGAAAGTTTACAATTAACATCTTAATGTTTATTCAATTTCACATCTGTAAGAAAAGAGTTGAAAAACTTCAATAAATTGATATCACGTCATAATTATAGTGTATCACACATAATCTCTAACTTTTTGATGTACTTCTTAATGATTCAATGATTTTTCTCTTGAAAATCAATGATTTTCATATATGTCTTGTTCGACTGACAACGAGATTCATCTGTATGTAATGTCAACTAAAAATCTTTTGATTCTATTCTGTGTTTAAATAAAAGTCAGAAGAGTTAAGAGATTTCAATTCAACGCAATTTGAATGATGTTAAAAGATTATGTAAGTGAGAAAGTCAATTGTGCAAAGTTTTCATCTACACGACAGCACTTCTTCTAACAGTCACAATCAATCTATGAAGAAGATTAATGACATGTCAATGTCAGTAAAAGATGAAAAGATATTTAGTGAAAAAGTTGATCTCAGTATGAAAGTTGTGACTACAAGTGATCAAAGAATTTGCGACTCATCAATCATGTCAATATACTGAAATGTCTTCATCACATTAACAGTGTCATTAAGTAATTAATGAAAAGATATCAGATAGAATAGTCAATCTCAGTCTGAAAGTCGTGACTACAGTGCTTGAAGAAGTAGTGACTCATTAATCACACTGATATACTGAAAGAGCTTGAACTCATTTTCTTTACTTGATGTCAAGTCATATATCTATCTACGTGAAAAATTGAGAGCGCAGAAGAACAATCAGAATGCATTCTTCTCTATTAATCAGAGTCAAATCATTTAATGATTGCAATTGCACATTTATACTAACAATTCATTCAATGTTTACGTGACATAAGTCAAATCAAAAGAAGAAAAGAATTATTCAATACAATCACACTCTATCTTCTCATCATGTGCATCTCTTTTTCATTATATATTTCTCTGCTCAATGAATGATAATCATTGAGCGAAAGAACGCAGCTATCAACTACAATCACAAGCATTATGAGTGCAAAGAAAACGTCTTCATCTTTGAATCAAGAATTGAATTAAAACATTATTTGTAAAGAATATCATTTATGAAAAGCAGAGCAAGAATGATGCAACATAATTAAACAGCACAAACATTCTCATCAAGAGTTTACTAGAGCATCACACGCTGAATAGAAGCTATAGATTCAAACATGATATATAGTTTCAAAACTTATTGTCTTGATGACGTTGAAGTCATTGTATAGTCGATGAGCGATTTTATTTCTCAGAAAGTTTTGTTCATTCATATAAATAGCATAGTTTCTCTCATGAGTTGAATTTAAATCAATGTTACAAAAGTATATAAATTTAAATTAAATATATCTTGTTCATCTTTTTCAAATTTTGATATTTACAGTACTCGTATAAATGAAATTCTCGCGTAAACGAGATTTTTGCGCACTCTAATCTAGAAAGATTAGCAACAGATAGTATCGAGTTTAACATGCTAAAAATGACACTAATATAAATAGTTTTAGTTAGCGTGCGCAGAAATCTCGTTTGCGCGAAAATCTCATTTATACGAGTATATCAAATTGATTCAATGAACTTCTTTTTCTTTTCATCTTAATTCATGTTGATTCATCATTAAGTCTGTCATCAGCATGTTAATTCATGTCATCATTTGTATAAAAGATTGTTTGAAGAGTGTATCTGTAACAAATCACTTACAAGATTTTTCATTCATGTTCTTAAATAAATTGATGATTTTGAATGTTTAAATCATCTTTCTATGCATCTCATCTGCAATCAGTCGATCTCATTTTATATTTCAGAGCTATCATATTAATTGTGATTGTTTTGATCTAAAAGTTGCTCTTTCAGATTAATATTAATTTCTCATTAATGTTACAACGTAAGTCTTGTACATGTTTATTATGATTATACATATGAAACTAAAACTAGCTTACTCTTGTTTTATTAAAAAATCTCTATCTGTTCATGTCAATCTGATGACTAGCGCGTTCATTTTTGCATCACAATATGCATGATGAATTTATTAACATAATAAATCATTGTTTTTATCAAGATGAATTCAAATCTTCTTTAGTCAATTAATGATCAAGACTGATAAAACAATAACTAGATTAATAAATTTTGATGATATGAGATGTGCAAATGAGCTTGCATTCACACATGATAACTGATCACGTCAAGTCAAGTACTTGAGTTTAAGTTGAGTACTCAACTTGAAAAGTGTTGAGTTGAATTGAAATTTTTTTGAAAAAGTGTTGAGTTAAGTTGAGAAGTTGAACTTAAGAACTTGAGTCAAGTTAAGAAGCTTGACTCAACAATTCAACTCAACAACTCGACTTAACTCAACAAGATATTAGATAAATGTAAATAACTTGATTGAACAGTCTTTATCATGAAGACTTCATGATTTTCATCATGACTTTCTATTGAATACTCTTCACGATAATGCAAAAAGATAATGCACTATGAATTTATAAGATTATGAGTTATGATTAGAACTTAGAAAGTAAGATAAGTGTTATTTGCTAGTTGAACAACTTTATTATTTTCTTTTCACTTTCATTATTCTCTTTCTTCTCACTACTGATTATCTCATATTCATCATGTTATAGTTTCTTCTCATTCTTCTTTGCTTCATAACACATCTTTGCATCATCGTTTTCTACTATGATGAGATCATTCAAATTAGAATTTATTGCATGTATCAAATTCTGAATTTCTCATTCTTTAACAGTTGAGAAAGTTGTTACGAGCGTGCTCAGTCTTCTACTGAGACGCATGTTCTTTGAGCAAGTCTAGACTTTATCGAGTCTAACGCTCATTCTTTCTTCTGTACATATAATCTTTGCATCTAGATAGATCTCACTCTTTAGCTTTGAATTCTCGTTTACTCATTTATCATCTGATTTACACGTATTTCTATGACTCGCTCTAGACATGATCTTAACATTATTCAAAGCTTTGTACATATCACATGACAGTGATTCACTTTCTAGTTAAGTCGATTTTTGCAGCTTTTACGATTGAAAGCAGAAGCTCTGCTACAGACATGTAGTAAATGTGAAGACAACAGTTGATCTTTTTACTGAGCTTGTCATTGAATCAAACAAGCTCTGTCACATGTTGCAGACAAGAAAATCTCAACTGAGTTCTTGACTGAGCTCGTCATTGAACAAGCTCTGCGACGCGTCGCAGACATGAATCAACCTCTCGATCAATCTCTTGACTGAGCTCATCATCAAATGAACAGAACAAGTTTTATTGAACGCGATAAACATGAACAGAACAAGTCTTATCAAACGCGATAAACATGAACAGAACAAGCTCTATCAAATGTGATAAACATGAACAGAGAAAGCTTTATTGAATGTAATAAACACGATCAGAACAAGCTCTGTTACATGCGTGTAGTAGACACGAATCAAAGTGAGTCTGCTACAAGAGCAGATAATGATTGATCTCATTGTCGAGTCAGTCACTCGATAGTGAGTCTGCTTGAACGACATTTGAAGTGAGTCTGCTACAATGACATGAACGAAACAAGCTCTGCTACATGCATGTAGTAAACACGAATCGATAGTGAGTCTGCTACAAAGACAGATAATGATTGATCTTGTCGTCAAGTCAGTCACTTGATAGTTAATCTGCTTGAACGACATTCGAAATTGAATTCAGTCACGAATCTTTCTTTATTTGCATCTTCTACGATTTATCTCTATTCACAACATTGACAACAACAGCAAGATGATATGTACTGCAAACAGAATGAAACATGTACTATATGTCTTGAGAGAATTGAACATATACTACATGTCTGAAACCACGAAAATATGAGCTGAAACTCGTTCATCGTTAAATATTTGAAGCTGAATAGAAAGAGTCTGCTTGAATGACAAGAATAGTGAGTCTGCTTCAAAGACAGATAATGATTGATCTCGTCATCAAGCTCGTCATTCAAAAAGACAAGCTTTATCAAATGTAATAGACACGAACGAAACAAGCTCTACTACATGCATGTAGTAAACACGAACGAAACAAGTTCTGCAATGCGTTGCAGACATGAATCAGAAGACAACAGTTGATTTCTTGATTGAGCTCGTCATTGAACAGAACAAGCTCTACTACATGCGTGTAGTAGACACGAAGTGATAGTGAGTCTGCTTCAAAGACGCGTTCGATATTGATCTCATCATTGAGCTCGTCACTCAATAATGAGTCTGCTTCAATGACATGAACAGAACAAGCTCTACTATGTAGTAGACATGAATCGATAGTGAGTCTGCTTCAATGACATCAGATATCAAGAAGAAATAGACTTGAAACGTCTGATGAAACAAGCTTGAAACACTTGATGAAATGAGCTTGAAACGCTCAAATAAAACGATAATGAAATGAACAAGAAAGAAAGAAATCGATTGAAGCAATGAGATCATTGCTTGACTGAAGAGAGAAGAAGTAATGTTACGAGCATGTTCAATCTTCTACTGAGACGCATGTTCTTTGAGCAAGTCTAGACTTTATCGAGTCTAATGCTCATTCTTTCTTCTGTACATATAGTCTTTGCATCTAGATAGATCTCACTCTTTAGCTTTGAATTCTCATTTACTCATTTATCATCTGATTTACATGTATCTTTATGACTCACTCTAGACATGATCTTAACAAAAGTGATGAATTCTGTTGTAAAATTCTGAAAAGCTGTCATAGAATTAATATCATCAATTTGCTTTAACTTCTTCAAATCATCATAATGAAGAATTCTTTATTGAATTAAGTGAATTATAAAAATCATAAATTTTGATATTTCTTCGCTTACGTTCAGCTCATCTGTTATCTTCTAAAATTGATATTAGTTTTTACAACTGAAAGATAATACATATAAATAATGCATATCTTTGTTGCTTTTGAAGCAATTTTCTCTGCAGTACTATTCACATCTTGTGTTGCAACAGTTATATTGAAAAGCTTTGTTATCTCAGTAACAATCTCAGCATTTATCTTGTGTCTGATTTTCAATTCAAAGCATTTGATTATAAACAGATCAGCACTTTATCTAGTATTGCATTACTGAGATGCATTATCATGAATATCTTTGTTCTTTCGCTCTTGTTTTATCTCATCTCTTACATTGTTTTTCATTGCTGCTTTGTTGATCTCATTCACTTCTTTTCAAACATTGAACTGTCTTAGTTTGTATAATCATTTAAATATGACTACACAATCATTATTCTGTCGCTTGTAATGTTCTTTGATCTCATTGAATTAATTTTCACCATGATTTCAACTTGTGATAAACTTTGAGTTTATGAATAAAGTGAACATTATCTGTTAAAGTCAGCATTGTTCTCTTGATAATGCATTTAAATAATGCAACAGTATTGATGAAATTTAAGTAGTTTGATAGAATATGAACTTGTAGAGAATTTGAAAAAGTAAGAGATATAACATCAAGTGAGATGAATTAATTTTCATGAAGAATTATTTCTGAACTGTTAAACAGAGTGAAAAGTATCTGTTAAAGTCAGCATTGTTCTCTTGATCATGCATTTGAGTAATGCAATAGTATCAATGAAATTTGAGTAGTTTGATAAAATATGAACAGATAGAGAATTTTGAAAAGTAAGAAATAAACTGATAGTTCATCAAGTGAGAAGAATTAATTTTCACGAAAAATTATCTTTGAATTATCAAACAGAGTGAAAAGTATCTGTTAAAGTCAGCATTGTTCTCTTGATAATGCATTTGAGTAATGCAATAATATCAATGAAATTTGAGTAGTTTGATAGAATATGAACAGATAGAGAATTTTGAAAAGTAAAATGTTATGAATTAGACACTGTAGTTGATTATTAGCTTGTTTAATATCTATGACGACGCACTAGAGTCTTTAGCGACGCGCTAGTTGAGCTTAAACCTGACGTCAACTCAGGTTTGCTCTTGATTTTTTACTATTAATATCAATACTATTGCTTGTTTTATAGACATCTCAACAAATGATAGCATCAACTCTGATTAATTCGATTGTCTATCAAATCTAGAACTAGATTATCTCAGTCAAGCTCAGTCAAGCACTTTTATGATCTCTTCGTATCAGTAGCAATCTTTACGTCAAGCTGACATCATTTGAATCATTTGACATTGTCAAAGCAATCTTCTCTATTGACGCTTTTCTTCAAGCAGAAAATCAAGACTATTCTATGAAATTCTTGAATGAAATTCGACTTATCGTTGAAAGGATAGTAACTATCAATCTACGATCAGTTACTATACGTTGATCTACAGATCGTATCACTCAATGAACTAATTTCTTAGAATCATCATCATTTTTTGAGCTTTGAGCGATTGATAGACTCATCTTTCTACGTTATCTGCGAACGTTCTTTCAAAGCACAATCAAATTTCGTATCTTTCAAACGTATCAAAGCTTTCTTTCTACTATTTCTGAGCAGCAGCGTGATACACAAAACTCTCAGAAAAGCAGTTCAACAGCAACAACATCGAACTGTGCTTCTATCAATAAAATCTCGAAGTCATTGACTTCACGACATAATCGTTTTCAAGAAGAGATTATCGATTCACTATCGTGAAAATCATCTTCTCTACGACGTCGTCAACGCATCATTTCAGATATCATCATTGAACAAAGTCAACGTTCTTTCATCATTATCAAATCTACAAGAGAAATATTGACGAAGAAAACAATATTCAGTCAACTCTTGAAAGCTGCTCGTTCTAGAGTTGAACTCAATCTCAAAATGACAGCTTCTTTCAATGATGTTCAAATGACAGCACTTCAAGCAATGATGCAAGAGATATTTCAGATCAATAATCATAACGCGAGAAGAGATGACAATGAAGAAAACTCAGGTGATAACAATGAGAACAGCGATACTACAGATGATGAGTCTGATTTCAACTCTCAATGAAAGAAACGATGAAACTCATCAGATGTTGAATTCTTTGATCTCAACTACGAAGATAGTTTCAAATCAGAACTCATGATTCATATCAACAAGAAAACTATCTTTCGAGATGTTCATCTGTTCAATGAAAGAGTCAAGAATATTGCTGTCATCAAAGATGAAAAGATGATAGCTGAGAACTTGTATATCTATCTACGAGACATTGCACTGAAGTGATATGTTTTCGAGCTCACTGACATAAAGAAGCGTCTTCTTAAGCTCTTGCTTGACGAATGACATCGAGCTTTATTATCTCGATTCAAGAAATCATCTGCGATAGCTCTCACTACTATAACAACAGAGAAATACACTATGAGCGATGTCTATCGACGAAGAAAATCTCGTGAGTACGCTCAGATCATTCTTTGCGAAGTCAGATCTGCGAAAATGATCTCTATTTATAATCATCTGTTTCTGATTTACAATGAAATTAATTTGAAACTTCGAAGAAATCTGAAACCTTTCAAACTCAAGACAACGATAAATGCGTGACTTCAGCAGTTAAATCGATATAAAGAAATGTGATTTGATCTCACTATGAGAGATAGACAACGCAGTTTCAACAGCATCGAACGATCATCTAACAACGTCTCTAACATCATCTCGATCAAAGAGCGTAATCAACGAAGTAACAGAGATTGATCAGATGATCGAAACTCAGATCAGTATGACAGTAATTTTCAATCGAATTTTCAGCGACAGTTTCAGAGCTACAACTTTCAGAACTCAAGATCTTCTTATCAATTTTATTTGAACAATTCAGCTTATCAGTTTAATCAGTCTGCACAACAAGCTCAAGCCTTGTCAGCTTCTCGTCAATCATTATTGCTGATCAAAGAAAACAACAGCAGAACTTCTTTCACAAGCGAGTCAGATTTGAACTCTTCTCGCTATTCAAACAATCAACGATTATTTCAAAGATCTCAAAAGACTTATTTCGTCATGATGATCAAAGAAAACATCGAACAGAAAAGTTTAAATGAAACATATGACAGATTCGCAAGATTTTATCATGATGATTCAAGTACGAAACTGAAAGAGATCTATTATCAAGATGTATCAGATGACTATGTTGAAGATACTCTAGAAGAGAAAACTGATTGCAATGATGACGTGATGAACGCAGAATTCATGATGTCAACTCAAGAAAAATTCAAGACTATCTGTTGTCAGTGTAAAGCTGAGTTTGCATTCAACAGTAGACTGCATGAACATCTTAAACAGATCAAGTTTCAATGCAAAACAGCTTTTTCAAATTTGCAGATTAGTGCTGCAGTATCTTCGAAACTTTCAAAATCTTCGAAACTTTCGAAATTGATAGTTTTCATCGAAATATTCACGATTTCATCGAAAATCTTATCAAAAGATAGAATTCTAATTCAATTCACAGCTGAATCAGTTGAAGAAACTGACTATGCTTTTCGAGAATGAAAGTACGCAACGTTCAAAGCATCATGATACACTAAGAATAGTGCGAAGTATGATGTCTGTGCTGACATCGAGTGCACAATGTCTTTGAGTGATAGAGAGTTCATAGAATCGATAACATTGAATTTCGCTACTAATATTAGAAAGTTGACGTCTTTGATCTCGATTCATGATATTGAGAATAAGATTCATAATTCAGATGAGTACATCTTGATAAACGACTTCATCAAAGAAACATTGTTGAACAACACTTCAGCTATTGCTTTCTTTCAAAGAGAAGTTCATCTGATGAATGATCTCAAGATGAAAATGCTTATTGACATTGACATTCTGAGTTCAAAATGAATTCAGATAAATTTGAATGATAGAATCTTGCAAATAGATAGTTGTCAAGACATCATCGTCAAGATAGATATTGTCACTCGAAAGAAAGCAAATCTAAAAAGAATAGTAAGATCTTGAGAAAAGATCATCGTTTCATCTCATGTCTTTCTGAAGATTCTCGTCAAGGTTAAAGATTTATCAAAGAATCAAGACTTTATATTTGAATCAGAATATGATCAGAATATGAGAACTCAAGACGATCTTTATGCTCATATTGTGAATGTCTCGCTTTTCTTTGTACAACTACGAAATGACATTGATCAATCTCTTACTATACAGAGGCACGCTAAATTAGAGTTCGTCACAAAGTACGATGAAGACGAATGTTTTCTAGCAAATTCAATAGATAATCATCTTGCGATCATTGAATGAAGGCATAAGAGAGCTTCATGAAAGAAGTCAATCGACGTAGCAATGCTAGTCATCATCTTCGCACTAGGCGAAATCATCAAGAATGCAAAGAAACTTACGTCTGTCAGAATTACATCTACTGTCGAACAAGTTCTGTCTAATAAAATCACGATTTTCGACAATGAATTCACCTTCGCTCAGATATCAAACATGATGACTTTCTATTTGAAAATTTGAACTGATCAGAGCATTATCATCGATGTTTCAGAAAAGAACTGAATGTCAATCACGCTTAAGTCAGAAGCGATCGAGCAGAAAACATTCAAAGTCTATTCGCTCAGTACTAAAGACAAAGACATGATTGACAAAATCTTTGACAAGCTGCATGCTCAAGACAAACTGTCATGAACAAGTCAATTTACTTCATTCGAATATTCAGTCTTTGTAGTATGAAGTACTACGTCAAGCGAAGAACGAAAGAAAAGAGTAGTAGTAAACATACAAGAGCTCAACAAGATCATCATTTTGAACAGTTATTCAATGTCACTTCAGACGAAAATGATCATCACAGTGACAGAATGTCAGTATATCTTCATCGTGAATGCGCAGAGATATTTTCATCAATGACAGATGAGAGTAGCTGATAGAAATAGACTCACTGTCGTAAGTCATTGAGAGCAGAAACAATTCTCAATGACGATAATGAGATTCAAGAATTCACTTTCATATGTTCAACAACAAATCAACAAAATTCTGCGATCTCATCGAGTTTATGCTAAAGTCTATATGAACAACATTGTAATCTTTTCTCACACTTTAGAGAAACATTTAAAGCATCTTCACGTCATTTTCAGTCTGTTCAGAAGGCTACGTGTATGTTTGACATCTACGAAATCATTTCTCGAATATTTATTCGTTTTTCTTTTAGAACAAAAGATAGATGGTTTCAAACTAACTACATTGATGAAAAAGCTTGTCATCATCAGCTTGTTTTGATTTCTTCGATTTCTTAAGAAATTAGAAATGTACATTAAATTGATCGAATATTTGCGAAACTATGTGTCATACTATGCTCAGATGACAGAATCATTACAAAAGCGCAAGACTGCTCTTTCTAGAGAAGTTTCTAAAGATTTTGATAATGCGCGAAAGACAAAAACATTACGAATTTCTCTAGTCAATTCTATCAAGAAGAAACTTAATGTCTTTCAGCTCTTGCAGAAGCAGTTTCGAAAATCTAGTGTGCTGACACACTACAATTCAAATCTATCGCTCTATGTAAATCTGAATGCATTCAAAGTCTACGATTTTGATGCAATAGTGTATCATATTATAGACGGAAAATCACGTTCAATTCTCTTCTTAAGTAGAGAACTAAATTTCGCTGAAAGAAACTACTGATCTACTGAACTAGAGATAGTTAACGTAGTCTGAGTAGTTCGTCAGATGCGTCATATGATCGAATTCACGAAGAAATCATCAATCACGATGTATACTGATCATTCAACAACTATTTCTATTGCGCGTCAGATCTCTCTGTTCTTCTTCAATACTGACAAGCTAAATTTAAGACTCATTTGAGCTTCTCAATACTTGTTCACTTTTGAATTGAACATAAGATACAAGTCTGACAATAAGAATCTGATATTGAATGCTCTCTTTCGTCTACTGAGAGAGCGCAGTTTCAACGATGCATCGAGTATTGACGTTGAAGAAATACTCGAATCTCTGCATACAGCAGTGAAAGATTTCAAGAATCATTGCACTTATGCATTTGCAGTCTCTCTAGTAGAAATGTCAGCGAACTTTCGTCAAAGATTATTACAAGCTATGAAAATCAATAAGCGTTGAAAAGATATCATAATCAATATAAAGGCAGATAACATGAAAGCATTGTCTTGAGAAAACTACTTTGATATCAAAGATGATCTTCTCTATCACATTGATCAGAATAGTGATAGAAAATCAAGGCTGATAATTTCAAAAGCGCTTGAAGAAGAAATCTTTGAGCTCGCTCATTGATCTTATCATGTCGAATTTCATCTAACTTATCAGCATATAGCAGAATCACTTTATATCAGGAAGTTGTCGATCAGACTATGAAAGTTCATTGAACATTGCTCAAACTATTTTCTATATCAGACTAAAAAACATCAATCGTACGAAGAATTGCAGCTCATTAGAACAATGAACGTTCTCTTTCACACAATCACTATGAACTTTGTTATGACGTTGTCAATAAGTCAAGAAGAATATGATTGTATGCTGATCATAATCGATAAATTCTTCAAGCGAATGATGATGATATCGAGCAAGACAATTTACACAGCTGAACAATAAGCACATCTGATTCTAAATAGATTGCAGATAGCAGATTGAGAAGTTCTCGTTGCAATCATCAATGATAGAGACTCAAAGTTCATGTCTGATTTTTGAAAGACTATATTCAAGAAGTTGAGAATGTCAATATTGATTAGTATCATCTATCACTCTCAAACGAATGAGCAATTCAAACGTATCAATCAGACGGTTGAAATCGCTCTTAGATTTCTTCTATCTAGCATCGAAGATAGCTTATGACTCTCGCTGCTATTGACATTGCAAGCCGCCTTTAATAACTCAGAGACGACTATTGAGCATTCATCAAATGAAGTCATTTATGAATTCAGAACTACGAAAATTTCGAATCTTATTTAATCTCAGAGAAATTCGAATGTAAATTTCGTGGTCAAAAGATTCATCTATTGCTTGAAAGTTATCAATGTCATCTTTTTTGTCATCAGCAAAGCTAAAGCTTGATATGATAAAAGGCATAAATCAATGATTCTAGAGAAAGATAGTTTCGTCTTTCTACGCTTACATCGAAAGTATCATCTTTCAAGTCATTTCTCTTGAAAATTATCACAGCAGTACTGTGAATCTTTTCGAGTGCAACGAAGAGTAGACAAATTAGCCTACAAATTGAAATTGTCAGCTCACTGATGAATTCATTCAATTATATCGATAGCGCAGTTGAAATCAACTCTCGAAGAAGTAGACTCATATGATTAACTTCGCTTCTCTCATTCAGATTCTGTATTGATTGAAGATGACATGAAGAAATGAAGCTCTTACGAGATCAAGAAGTTAGTTGACAAATGCTTTCAACAATACGAAAGAGATTTTCTCATCAAAGAGTATCTGATCAGATGAAAAGAATATGAATCAGAATATGATGAGTGATATGACGAGAATTTGCTAGATAACGCTTCGAAACTGATAGTCAACTACGATATCAATCATTCTGATTCTAACACACGCACACGCGATAGAGAATGAATTTTCAAGATTGTTTCAATGAATCGATTTCTAGATGTCTATATCTAGATCGACGAGAACGTTAATTGCTTATTTAGAAGAGAGAATATTGTTATGAATTAGACACTGTAGTTGATTATTAGCTTGTTTAATATCTATGATGACGCATTAGAGTCTTTAGCGACGCGCTAGTCAAGCTTAAACCTGACGTCAGCTCAGGTTTGCTCTTGATCTTTTACCATTAATATCAATACTATTGCTTGTTCTATAAACATCTCAACATAAGAGAAAAACTTATCAAGTGAGATGAATTTGAGTGCAACAAGAAATATTTAATTATTATTCTTAACACTTATTTCTTAACACTTATTCAATATTTTCTTCAATTTCTTTTCTGATTTTTCAATCACTTCTTCTATCATATTTTCTTGAATCGTTTTAGTAATCAACGCTTCAATAAATAATTCTTTCAAAGATAATACTTTCAAAAATTAAGTTTACATAAATCAAATCAATTATTCTTGATAAACAATGACATGCAGCAAGCATGTTATCAATAATGCATACTGATAATGCAATATGACTTGTTTATTGCTGACAAGTTCATTTTTAGCATATGCATCAGCATGTAAGACATCTAAGAGCTCAATGCATTCAACTGATTGTTATGCTATTAAAGAAACTTCAGTCTTTAAATTTACTACTACTACTAAAAAGATAATGCACATGAGTAATGCATTATTTATTAACATACTAATGCTTTGCAATAAAAAAGACGTTACAAATCAAACACTGTTGCGCTGCGCAAAATTCGAAAATATCAGAAGATTGCAGAAAATCTCATTCTCAAAATGATCTTCGAAAGACTAATTAGAAAGATTATGCATGATTATGCTTAAGTGAACATGCTACAATATGATTTTCGCATTCAACGCTCTGTCTTGAGTGCTCTTCAAGAAGTCATTGAAAACTTTATAATTTTCTTTATGAAAAGTAAGTGTATTACTCTTTCACATTATCACTCTTGTTGTAGAATTTTCATTGACATTTTGCTTTATGCAGACATTAACTTAACAACAACTCATGTTAAATGCATTATCATTCAAGATAAAAATATGAGATTTATGATGAATCTCATGATGAATCTTGATGTTATGTTTTTCAAGATAAACTAAAAAATGTCTGTCTTCATTAATTAGATAAACAATGTAATTCTTGAAATCACATTCACATTATTCTTGTGCATTATTCTTATGCATTGACTTGATTGTACTTCTAATAAGTACTTGCTTTAAATGCAAGACTTTTAATAAATGAAGTAATATTGCAAATTTATAAATAAATCTGCGTCAGAACAGTCTTCAAAGATACTTGAAATGAATCAGCAAACTTGTTGATCTTTTGATCATCATTGTTAGAAATCAGCTTAAAGCGAGTCAATATGAGTGTCATTTAACTAGAAGATAAATGCTAAGAAAGAAATATAGTTACAGAAAAGAAGCTGACTACATATGTGTGTTTCTCAGTCAACGCTAGACTCAATAGAAACTAGTCAAGATGACGAAGCGAGAATAAATCTAACAAGACTAGAAGACTGAGTCTGACAAGACTAGAATCATGACATTACTCTCTTTCTTCGACGATTCATGTTTGCATGAATGTATTTTCTGCTTGATTTAATTGATTGCTCAATCATGATTTCACAGACTCAGACTCATTAAATTCTGATTGACTGAATAGTTGAAAGCACTTCTAGCGCGATTTGTTCGAATATTGAATATGAAAATCGTCAACTATCTTCTGAGCATTCATAAATTCATCGTCATCAGCGTTGTATCAATTGAGATCATTGTCATAGTCATTTCATTTGACTCTATACTGAAGTCATCTTCGATATCAACGAAAATTCAATATATCGTCGATTTTTCATTCGTCTTCATCGTTTATCACTATTGATTCAAGAAACTCGTTCTTTTGATCAGACAAAAGATCATCGATGACGAAACGAAGCAGATCAGAGTGAAATACATCATGAACATGCATAGTCTCTGATAATTTCAGCTTATATGACGAGTCAATGAAATCTAGATTGATGAAGAAATCAAGCATTTTATCGTCTAGCTTCTTGAAAGATCTTGCTGTAATGATGTTTCATTCATTCAGAAACATCTTTGATTCAATCTTATAATCAACTTCTTTTCTATGCTTATTAGCTTGTTGAATCATTTGTTCTCTTGTTTTGACTAAAGATTCGCGAGCAAACATCAAGATCTTGTTCATATGTTCAGATATATTCTCGACTTTAGTCGCTTGCAAGCGTTCATGAGAGCTTTCATATTCAATTGTATCGAGTTCAAAGCTCATACAAGAATGAAAGTCTTTGTTTAGAAAGAAAGAAATCGAGAAAATGACTGAGAACAGAGCATTATTGTCAGCAAACTCAATCATGAGTAGTAGCTTAGCTCAGTCATTCTGCATGTACAAACAGAAGAATCAAAGATATCTTTCAACATTCTGATTGACTTATTCACTTTGATCATCGATTTGAGAGTGATAGACAGTGAATAGTTAAAGATTAATGCTCAGTCTTTTGCAAAGAAACTTTCATAGAATGAAGGTAAATTGAGAGTCTTGATTCAAAACAATGAAATCGAGTAAATCATGTATTTGATATATTCACTGAAGCATTAGCTCAGCTGTTTTTTCAGCTGTGATTTCTTCGTCATCAGTAGAACAAGAAATATAGTGTTGTTTCTTTGACAGTCTACATATCACTGTTAGTATGACGTTTTTATCTTCAAAAGAAAGTAGATCAATGATGAAATTCATGACTATGTTCTTTCATTGCTGTTTAAGTATGAGTAAAGAATGTAGTAATTCATTGAATTTATCTTGAAAAGCTTTTGATCGCTGACAAATGTAGCAGTTTCAAATATATCTATCTATTATCTTTTGCATTGAGAATCAATAGTAGTATCTTCTTATTGCTTTCATCGTTTTAAGAATTTCAAGATGATTAATAGAAGATTGATCATGAACTTTTCAAATTAGCTTTATTTGAAGATGCTCATCGAAGAAAATTCATAGAAGATCACTTTGATATAGTATTTCGTTCTGAACTCAACAATTTCTTAATTTAGTATCTTTGTATTGAGCTTCATCTTTTGATACGACTTCACGAAGTAGAACACAATTTTCGTTGATTCTATTAACTTTTAAAATCAATCGATAAATTGATTCATCGTTTTCTTTCTTCTTCAGATCAGCGATTTTCATTCGATTTAACGTCAGAATCGTAATTCGCTGATAGCAACATCATTCATTCTCAAAGCTTCTAGAAACTGAATCGACTTGACGAGTCAATGCATTGACTTTGATGTTTTATTTGCCTGAGCGATACATGATTTTGAAGTTGAAGTCAACGAGCTTTTGAACTCAGCGCATCTGACGTCTACTCAGCTCTTTATTCTTCATTAATGACGTCAGAGCTTGATGATCAATGAATATCTTGATTGATAGCTCAGTCAATTTCAGCTCAGATTGTCAATGCTTGAATGCTTGAATGATCATTAGTAACTTCTTGTCATAAATCTCGTAATTGCACTCAGCGAAGCTCAGATTCTTGCTGTAGTAAATCATTGAATGCAATGTTTCTTCATCATCATACTGAGAAAGTATGTCATCATTGACGTAGTTGAATGAGTCTGTTTCAAGAATAGTCTCTCTATTCTGATCAAAATGACGAAGAATAAATGCTTCAGTCATTCGTTTCTTCATATGATCAAAGATTGTTTAACAAGCGTGATTTCATTCAAATATCATCTCTTTTTGAATGAGTTGAATCATTGATTGAACAATCTTCGAGAAGTTCTTTATAAAGTGATGATAGAAATTGCAGAAGTCAATAAAGAACTGCATCTGAGTGAGATTTGTAGAAGTAGATCATTCAACAACTGCTTGTATCTTTCAAAGATTCATCTTCAGTCTCTCAATGAATAGCAATAGTTCTAAAAAGCTGATCTCTTGAACGTGAAACTCACATTTGTTTATATTCATTTGTAGATCGATCTCTCGTAATCTATGTAAAACTAGTCATACATGTTTCTTATGTTTCTTCAGTGTTTTGCTGTAAATGATAATGTCATCTAGATAGATCTGACAAAACTGATGTAAATAATTAAACAGCACGTCGTTTATATAGTGTTGATAGAAAGTCGAGTCGTTGATTAATTCAAAAGACATCACGTGATATTTGTAGAAATCAAAAGAGATAATAAAGATAGTCAAATCTTTGCTTCTTGAATGCATGCGTAGTTTGTTGAAGATGACTATTATATTCAATTGAGTCAGATACTTGCTATCTTGAATATGAGCGAGAGTTTCGTCTATTAAGAATAGAGAGTAGCAATCTCGTTTGATCAAAGCATTGAGCTTTCTATAATCAACGCAGAAACGCAGACTATCGTTTTTCTTTTCGACAAATAGTATGAGCGAAGCGTATAAGATCGAGCTAGAAGATATAAAGTCTTTATTCAGATGCTTGATCAGATAATTCTTCATCTTTTGAAGCTTGTAGTCAGACATATGATAGAAACGACTTCGAGAAAATGTTTTCTCGTCGATCAACTTTATTTTATGATCATAGAGATAATGAGAGAATAGTTGATCAGTCATCGCTTGATCAAACACATCTAGATAGTCATGATATTTCAAAGAAAGCTTAGCTTTGACTTCTTTCAAGATCTCTTCATGTGAAAGCTCTTGTAGATTTACGTCTTCTGATTTATTTCTAGCTGTTTTAGAAGTCGATTGATTTTCGTGATGATGATCGTGAAAGTAGTCACATTCAATCATTTGACTAGTGATTTATATGCTGCAGTCTCTATCATTGCTATGTTCATTGAATTGAAAGATGAAGCGAAGTTGATTGAATTAAATGATTTCATGATTTTACTGAATGAAGATGACTTCTCGCTGAGTTGAGTGACGACAGAAGAGATAAATCTCTTTAGTATTTGAGTAAAGATTGAACTCTTCTGCTTCGTGATTGTCTTGTTGCTTGAGAGTAGAACAATTGATTTCTGACTAGAAATGAAAATCGAAAATCGAAGAAAATCGATTTGCATATCAATTACTAGGTTGATTTTGTTCATTCATGTTTTTTCAAGAATCATTTGATGTTGATCTAATTGAGTGATCAACATAGAAGCTGTGTCAATCGTATGATCTTGAACAGTCAGATTCAAATAAATGACATGAGTAATGAGTTTCTTAGTATAATGATCGTCGAATTCTTGAATTGACTTCGCTTTGATCAAAGTCAAAGACTCAATTTGCAAATGATCATAAACATTCTGCGCGATTAATTTATCAATGAACGAATAGTCAGCTGCTTCAGTGTCAATCAATGACTTTAATGAGTAACTAATTTTATTTCATTGCTAGATAGTACACATTCAGTAGTCAAAGATTTTGAAGCAAAGAAATCATCTGATGTCAGAAACTAGACTGAACTAAAGATTCTATCAATATAGAGAATTGATTATTATATTACTTGAACTAGATACAGAACAATACATCAGATAATGTACAAGACGAAAGACAAGAAACGAAAGAACAGAATGAGAACTCAACTTTTATATACATGAATTGAGTAATGTTAAAACTGAGCAGCAGTTTTATGACTTAAGATTGCAAAGATACGAAACAGATTTTGATGTGACTAGACTAAGATGACGATGATTAGATTAGTGACTTAATTTGATGAATCAAGACTTTCTAAAATATCGATGATATTAGATTGAATTGACAACATATTCTATGCTCTGAGTTGAGATGATGATCTGACATCATGACAGTAGCTTCTCTCTCAAAGACTGAGCTTCTGCAAGATGATGAAGAGAACAAGATGAGAATTAAAACTAGACGAGATGAGACGTAGACAAGACAAGATGAAAACGAGACGAGATGAGAAAGAATCAAAGATGACGATAAGACGAGATACAGTGAGACGCATTTTATAGTGATGAAGCATTAATGAAGCAAGAATACATCTGAGTCACATCTGAATCAAATTTGAATGAGATGTTTAAGTCAGATCTAGACAAGATCTGAGTCAGATCTGAATAAGAAAAAGACGAAACGCAGTTTAATGTGATGATGCACAGATAAAACTGAAATAGATCTGAGTCACATCTGAGTCACATCTGAGTCAGATTTAAACAAGATGAGACGAGATGCATTTTAACATGATGATGCATGAGCGAAACTAGAATACATCTGAGTCACATTTGAGTCAGATTTAAACAAGATGTTCAAGTCAGATCTAGACAAGATCTGAGTCAAATCTGAGCTGAGTTGAAATGATGAAGATTGAACTTAAAGTTTTTGACATTGACATTAAGATATCACACATGACAGTACATGTAATTCTTCGACGACAGAATTGACGAGATGATATTCATCAAGTGTTTACTCACAATTATTCAGAAGATTGAAAGACTTTCAAGTAAAGAAGTGATCTTTTCAATTGATATAATACTTGAGCAGAGATGAATTATAGCATCTATCATGCTTGAAGTTTAGTATGCTGTTTACATATCAGAATCTTTCATCATTCTTAATGACAATGAGTTCTTGAAGTTTCTGACGTTGACTTAAGAGAAAGTCATTTGCAATATGACTCAGAAGAGTGACATGAAAGACTGAATGAATCTTCATGAATATTGAAAAATCTAACTCAATGACTAAAGAATTGTTCTTGAAGACATGCTTGATCTTGAAGAGATCAATGTTATGATCATTTAACTTGACAGCAAGATGAGCGATGCTGAGATTGCAAGCATTCAGTCAGACTTCATCTTCGATGAAGTATTTAAAACAAGAACGACGAAAGAGATTGACATGAAATTCATAAATGATCTGAGCTATAAGCATCTCATCACGTAGATGCTTAATTAGTTTCTTCATCTTCTTGATGAACTCTTCAACATTGATTAACTTGTCTCAAGCTTGAAACGTAAGATTCTTGAATAGAAATTCAAAGAGTTCAAAGTTTAAACGTGAGTTCTGATTCAAATTGATCAAGAAGAGTAATGCTAAAGTGATTGATGATGATGCGTTATTAACGACGAATTCAACTTCAGAAAGTCACTTAGCTCAGTCATTCTGCATGTAATTGACGAAGACTCGAAGATAATGCTTCATGACAGCATTGACTTTCTCAATTTGATCATCGATTTCAGAATGATACATCATTGATAACTTAATGTTTATCTTCAGCATTTTACACATATGCTTTCAGACATCAAAGATGAATTGTGTGTCTTAATCAGACATGAAGAACTTGAGTAAATCATGATGTTTTCAAACATGAGCATAGAAGCAGTTGATAACTTCTTCAACTTTCATAAAAGTGATGAGAACTAAATGTCTCATTTTGATAAGATGATTGACAAAGACTAGAACATATCTATATGTGATATTCATGAAGATACTGAGCAATAAAGAATCTACGTAGTTCATGAAAACATCACGTCAACGACGTTCGAGAATTGAAAGAGAACATAATCATTCTTGAGTTCATTGTCTAGAGAGCTTGAAACGTGTGCATATGTGACAGTTTCGTACAAAGCGCTGAACATACTTATATATGTTGAATCATCAATAAACTTGACTGATCAGTTTATAATTCTTAATTCTTTCTGAATAATCATCAACAACACTGTCGTGAGCGAGCTGAATAATATGAAGACGTAGTTTATCAAAGTTGAGTACATATCTTCTTTTTTGAAAGTACAGATGATTCTCATGTTCTTCACACTCAACTAGAAAGATCTTGTTATGATGATGTGCTTCACTGCAAAGCGCTTCGATTATCTGAGCTGCGAACGTGTCATTGACTTCGACTTGTTTTCACAGTGTCTGAATGAAAGTATCAGCAGAATTTTCGTTAAGATTCGAAATGTCTTGATCTAGCTGAGATTCAACATCTTCAACGTTGAATTCTTTAACTTCTAGATTCATAAAAGCTAGAGTCAGCGAAAAAACTGAAAAAACTGAGAACAGATGTAACTGAACTGAATCTAAGACGATGATTTGTGACTGAAGCATCATGACTTTGATGTCAAGAGCATCAAAGATGAGATTCTCAACAATCTTAAGATCTAAAACATGAGTTTTCAGAATTGTCTGATGTTGATATTGATGTCAAGAATTGAATGTATTTCTCTTTTTAGAAAAATCTTCTGAGCGACGTGTTAAAGCATTCAATTTATCGTCGATCTTGTTAAGATGATATGTGATGCAATAGTTGAATCTAGACAGAAACTCACTTCAACAAGTTTGATGATGATTCAATTGCTTAGTTGACATGAAATACTCAAGATTTTTGTGATCTGTGATCATCTCAATAGAACAGATAAAGTCTTCAAGCTCTGAGCATCATTCTTCAAATGTGCAAACAATAATCATGAGTTCTTTATCATAGATCTCGTAGTTACACTCGACTGAGTTATGCTTCTTGAAAAAGTAAGCGACTGAATGAAGAACTTCGTTCTCATCATATTGAAAGAGAATGTTTTCAAACATATAGTTTGAAGCATCAATTTCTATCACAATCTTGTGATCTGAATTATAATGATAAAGAATAATCTTGAAAGTGAAGACTTTCTTAAGAGTGTTGAATGCAATCTGACATTTCTGAATTCAGACAAAGAATATATCTTTTCTGATGAGATGAGTGAGCGAGATAATTATTCTACTATAGTCATAGATGAATCTTTTATAGAAGTTCGTGAAATTTAGAAAACTTTGAACGTTTTTAACGTTGATCAAGATGAATCAGTTGATAATGATGTCTATCTTAAAAGAATTCATCTTGACTTCTTTGATGATGATTATCAATTCTAGATACGAGACTTAAGTGACGTGAAACTTACACTTAATTATATTTGTCTGAAAATCTGCTTCTCGCAGCTTTCGCAGAATGAGCTTGACATGAATCTCATGCTCAAGTTCATTGTTGAAATAGATCAAAATGTCATTCAGATAAGCTGTACAGTGTCACGATTTTAGTCTTGTCAGACTCAGTCTTCTAGTCTTGTCAGATCTATTCTCGCTTCGTTATCTTGACTAGTCTCTATTGAGCCTAGCGTCGACTGAGAAACACATATATGTAGTCAGCTTCTTTTCTGTAGCTATCTTTCTTTCTTAGCATTTATCTTCTAGTTAAATGACACTCATATTGACTCGCTTTATGCTGATCTCTAACATTAGATAAATGCTCATCATTTACTATTCTGCTATCGACGAATAAACGATACGAAACAATCTATTCAGTAAGAAAAATTTGCAAGAAATTCTTCAAATTTGCATCATCATTTTAGATCGCAAGAGATTCTTCGATTCTACACTCATTTTCATCATTCTATTCGCAAGAGATTCTTTGAATAAAGCACTCAGTTATTACCTGAAATTCACAAGAAATTCTTTGAATTTTCACTCATTAAAACATCAATCTTTCATCTACTCTTACCTTAACAACTTCTATCTTCTCTCATCATGACACACGACGTTGAATCAGTTGAGTCTTGAACAACTCGTCTGCTTAGAAGCATTGTTAATAGAAGAGTTTCACTTCTATTCATTAATGCTTCAGTCGAAGCTGAGAAAGCTGTCATTGCATGAAACATAAACATCGAAAAACAACTGTTTCATTGAATCAGCAATCAACTCAACGAAGTCATCAATATGCTGAACGAGCTTCGAAGTCAGCGAAACTTGACTCTACAACTCAATGAACATTGACTTCTCGTACAAGATGATCACAAAAAAAGAGCGAAACAACTAGAAGTCGCTTTTGATAAGAATGATGAGCTAGAGAAAAAGATCAGTCAGCTACAAGACGAGTGATTGAACTTCAGAGCGAAACAACGTCAAGCTGATCAATCTATGCCTCGTCAAGATACTCAGTCAGCTGAGCAACGAGTCAATCAGAAAGAAGCGCGCTCTCAACGAGAATCTTCTACTTTATCTGATAATGAAAACGGGAATGATCATCACAAGTTCATCAAGCTTTCGAATTCACTCATCTTTATTGAAACAGATGACTCTATCTGAGAGACATGAAACATCAAAATAGCTGACAAGCTCGATGTCAACGCGAATCATTATTCTACTGAAAAGATTCGTATTGTCTATGTGATTTTCAGACTAGAAGACGATGCTGATCAGCAAATCTATACAAAGCATCATGTTGATGCTTTCTCATTCTATCAGTCACTATCAGAGCTACTGAAACATCTGAAAGAAATTTACGAAGATCAGAATCTGATTCGAAAGTGTTGTTGCAAGTACGTCACTCTGAAGCAGCTCAACAAGTCTTTCAGCTCTTTCTATTTAGAATTCACTAGAATATTCAGCTTTCTGAACTACGACGATATCATTCTGATGAACGACATTCAGAATAAAATCAACAATCGTCTTCAGAACGCGTTGTCAGTTTGTCTCATAGAGTTTAGCTCACTTAATAAGCTCAAGATCTTTCTTCAAGATGTTGTTAGAATCATGCCTAGAGCAAGTCATAGAAATACAGATAAACGAAGGGTAAATCAGGTAAACGAGAATTCAAAGCTAAAGAGCAAGGTCTATGAGATGCGAAGGCTATATGTACAGAGGGAAGGGAAGCGCTAAGCTCGATAGAGCCTTAGGCTCGCTCAAATGTTAGAATCATGTCTAGAGCAAGTCATAGAGATACAGGTAAACGAAGGGTAAATCAGGTAAACGAGAATTCAAAGCTAAAGAGCAAGGTCTACGAAGGTGCGAAGACTATATGTACAGAGAAAAGGAAAGCGCTAAGCTCGATAGAGCCTTAGGCTCGCTCAAAGAACACGTGTTTCAGTAGAAGGCTGAGCACGCTCGTAACATTACTCTCTTTCTCTTTAGCCAAGCAATGATTTCATTGCTTCAATCAGCTTCTTTCTTTCTTGTTCGTTTCGTTACCGTTCTATTTGAGCGTTTCAAGCTCATTTCATCAGGCGTTTCAAGTCTATTCCTTCTTGACATAGAGTGTTTCAAGCTCATCAGACGTTTCAAGCCTATTTCTTCTTGTCGAATGTCATTGAAGCAGACTCACTTCTGATTCATGTCTACTACATAGTAGAGCTTGTTCTTTTCATGTCATTGAAGCAGACTCACTATCGGTTCGTGCCTTTCAAGCAGACTCACTATCGAGTGACGAGCTCAGTCGATGAGATCAATCGTTGTCTTTTGGTTTGTGCCTGCAACGCTCGCACTCGCAGAACTTGTTTCGTTCGTGTCTATTGCATTCGATAAAGCTTGTCTTCTGTTCGATGACTGACTCAATTAAGAGATCAACTATCGACTTGTCATTGTAGCAGACTCACTTCGAGTGACGAGCTCGACGACAAGATCAATCGTTATCTGTCTTTGTAGTAGACTCACTTCTGATCAATCGAGTCTGATCGATCGAGAATCGGTTCGTGTCTTTGTAGCAGACTCACTATCGAACGTGTCATTGAAGCAGACTCACTATTCTTGTCATTCAAGCAGACTCTTTCTATTCAGCTTCAAATATTCAACGATGAACGAGTTTCAGCTCATATCTTCGTGATTTCAGGCATATAGTATATGTTTCATCCTCTGTCTTGAGACATATAGTGTATGTTTCATTCTGTTCTCAGTACATATCATCTTGCTGTTGTCGTCAATGTCGTGAATAGAGGTAAATCGTAGAAGGTGCGAATAAAGAAAGATTCGTGGCTGAATTCGATTTCGAATGTCGTTCAAGCAGACTCACTATCGAGTGACGAGCTCGATGACGAGATCAATCGTTCTCTTGTCATTGTAGCAGGCTCACTTCTGATTCAGGCTTATCGCATTCGATAGCGCTTGTTTCGTTCGTGTTATTGAAGCAGACTCACTATCGAGTGACGAGCTCGATCAAGAGATCAATATAGAACGCGTCTTTGAAGCAGGCTCACTGTTCTGATTTCTGTCTACTACACGTGTGTAGCAAGACTTGTTCTGTTCGTTGATCGACTCAATTAAGAGATCAATTCGTGTCTTCTGATTCGCGTTTACTACACGCATGTAGCAAAGTTGTTTCGTTCGTGCCTACTACACGCATGTAGTAGAGCTTGTTTCGTTCGTTGATTGACTCAATCAAGAGATCAACTATTGACTTGTCATTGTAGCAGACTCACTATCGAACGTGTCATTGAAGCAGGCTCACTATCAATTCGTGTCTTTCAAGCAGACTCACTATTCTTGTCATTCAAGCAGTCTTCTTTCTATTCAGCTTTAAATATTCAGCGATGAACGAGTTTCAGCTCATATCTTCGTGATTTCAGACATATAGTATATGTTTCATTCTCTGTCTTGAGACATATAGTATACGTTTCATTCTGTTTTCAGTACATATCATCTTGCTGTTGTCGTCAATGTCGTGAATAGAGGTAAATCGTAGAAGATACGAGTAATAGAAGATTCGTTGCTGAATCTAGTGAATTGTCATTGAAGCAGACTCACTATCGAACGTGTCGTTCAAGCAGACTAGCTATCGAGTGACTGACTCGATCAAGAGATCAATATTGAACGCGTCTTTGAAGCAGACTCACTGTTGATTCGTGCCTTTCAAGCAGACTCACTATCGAGTGACTGACTTGACAACAAGATCAATCATTATCTGCTCTTGTAGCAGGCTCACTTCGATTCGTGCCTACTACACGCATGTAGTAGAACTTGTTCTGATCGCGTCTATTGCATTCGATAGAGCTTTCTCTGTTCATGCCTACCGCATTCGATAGAGCTTGTTCTGTTCATGTCTATCGCGTTCGATAGAACTTGTTCTGTTCATTTGATGACGAGCTCAGTCAAGAGGTCAGTCGAGAGGTCGATTCATGCCTGCACGCGTCGCAGAGCATGTTTTATTCGATGACGAGCTCAGTCAAGAGATTGATCGAGAGGTCGATTCAACTCTGCAACGCGTCGCAGAGCTTTGCTTTCGATCGTAGCTAGAAAGCGAACCACTATCGTGTGATATGTACGAAGCTTTGAATAATGTTAGAATCATGCCTAGAGCAAGTCATAAAGATACAGGTAAACGAAGGGTAAATCAGGTAAATGAGAATTCAAAGCTAAAGAGCGAGATCTATCTAGATGCGAAGGCTATATGTACAGAAGAAAGGGTGAGCGCTAGACCCGATAGAGTCTAGGCTCGCTCAAAAAACATGCGTTTCAGTAGAAGGCTGAGCACGCTCGTAACAATTTGAATGATGTCATTGTAGCAGACTCACTAGTTGCACATGAACGTTTGATCAGATTCACTGATGAGTAGAACGATGTGAGTAGATAGATCATCACGTTGACGAAAGACGTCTTTGTAGCAGACTCACTAGTTGCACGCGAACGAGTCGACAGATCAATTCACTGATGAGTAGAGCGATGTAAGTAGATGAATTATCACATTGACGAAAGATGTCATTGAAGCAGACTCACTAGTCGACTTGCTCATTGAAGAGATCGATCATCGACTTGTCATTGTAGCAGACTCACTGAGAGGTTTCAATATAGAAACAAGCTCATGAGTTTGTTGAGATTTGATACACGAACAAGCTCATAGATTTGCTTGTTATCGAAGATGATCATGTCATTGAAGCAGACTCACTAGTTGCACATGAACATTTAACCAGATTCACTGATAGATAGAGCAATGTGAGCGAGTAGATCATTGCATTGAGAATGTTGTTGAAGCAGACTCACTGAGATTTGCTTCTCAAGATAGAGACTTCACGCAGTTTGAAACTGATCTCTTTGATTGCTCTTTGAGATAGAGACTTCACGCAGTTCTATGACTGACTTCGTTTATTCATCAAATTCGAAGAATTTCTTGCGAATCTGAATGAATGATTAATTCGCTGATCTTTGATCTAGTCGAATGATTTCAATCGTTTGTTTATACTCGCTGATCAGCGCACGAGTGAAGAAAGATGAGTGCTGCTGCACGAACGCAAGTCACTAGATCAAAGTTGATAGAGAGTTGAAGAACTACTAGCAGAAGCACTCGAAGAAATCGATGCAGATTATTTCACTTCGCCTGTAACGAAGAAGCATTTATATAATGTTAGAGATCAGCATAGAGCGAGTCATATGAGTGTAATGTAACGAGTATATAAATGCTAAGGAAGAAAAGTATTTAGAAGAGAAGAGCTGACTATCTATATGACTCAGAAGAACATAAGCTAACTCTGAATAGAGTTGATCTTGAAACAACTCTATAGTCTAGCGACGAGCGATCGACGATAGTCATCAACATAGCTATCAATGTAAATGCGTAGCTAGAGTCGTAACACTAGTGACGAGCGGTCGGCGATAGTCATGAACATAGTCATCAACATAGTCATCAACATAGCTATCAACATAGATGCGTAGCTAGAATCGTAACAATTCATTCAATTCTCTTTCAAATAAATCTCATCATGTTTAATCATTTGTTTATTGAAGAGCATTCTGAAGAATTTTAAAATCATTTCTCTCAAACTTCTGATGCTGATTTATTGAAATCATGAATGAAATCATCAAGTTCTGCATCATTCGTTCATAAAAATGATGAATTATTCGCTGAAATGATAATACTTCTTATGTTTTACAAAATTTGAAAGACTTGAAGTCTAGTTCTTGATGAAGAAACAGATCAACTCTATGAGTTAAATAAACAACAAGAAGATGAAATCAAAGAGTTGAAAACTAGACTTTAAGCTAAAGAAAACACTTCTTCTGATTTCATCTACTTTAAGCGTTCTAGATCTTAAAAAATATCTGATTCTTTGCTGTTTACTGATGAAAAAGATTCTATTTGAGAGAATTGATATGAAAAAATTCAGAATAAACTAGAGATCAACATTGATCTCTTTTTTAATGAATGAGTCAAATTGAGCTATATACATTCTAGATTATTCAATGATGCAGCTGAGATCATTCAAGCTAAATGTAAACAAGACTGTGTCAATCTTTATAAAATCATCAACGATTTTTTGAAAGAGTTAGCTCAATTGTTCAATGATTCAAATAAGAAAGTCAACTTTTGTAAAAAATACTACAACTTGATTCAAGAATTCAAGAAATTCAATGAATTTTATACTCAGTTTCAACGTTTATTTTTCTATCTAAACTATCACAAAAAGCAACTGATCATTGATTTGAAAGACAAAATACATTCTCATCTTCAATTCATTTGAGTAGATCAACTAGTTCAATCTGATTTTCTAAAAGAAATTCATTTCTATCTGATTCATTTGAATAATGATTAACAAGTCATTCAAGAAATCAAGAACAAGATCAAATGCATCAATGATGTTTTTAAAACTATCTTTCATAAAGTGACTGTTATCATTCAATCAGTTAATCACTTGAAGTTTGATCATTTAAAGTCATGTGACGCGATTTTAACTAACATCAAAGAAGCAGACATTTTAGTTGAAAGCTGTTTCATATGTCATAAATCAGATCATAGCTTTAAAGAGTGTCTCGATTGATTTACTAAAATTAATGCAGTGAACAATGAATATGATTGCTTCAATTTTAATTCGAATTTCGATTCAAAAAACTAGTCATTTCTTCTAAAGTCATTGAAGAGATAGAAATTATAGCTTTGTGCAAACTAAACGAAATTTTATTGAAAGAGAATTACTTTGAAAAATCGTTTCTAATTGATGCTCATCTCATCTTTCAGAAATGATCTTTCAGTCTTCGTTCTTTAATAGACAGTAATTCAATCGTTTACACAATCATACATTTCAACCTAGTCAATAAAGTATGCAAGAAACTGAAAATTCAATTTATATCACTGACAAAAGAGAAGCTAATAAGAGATTATGATGAGAAAATATTTAAAAAGACAATCACTCATAAAATTCTACTCAATCTCATCATCAAAAGTCATAAGAAATTGACTGTATCAATGTTGATAGTTGATATTAATCATCATGAAGTCATATTGAGTAAGCTTTGAATGAACAAAAACGAAATATTACTGAATATGTGAAATAACATCATTGTTTTTTTTAATCAATTGAATACTTTTATTTCAATTTTTTGAATTTTCTTCAATTCAAAGCACTCAAGTTGATCATGATCATCTTTGTTCTCTTCAATCACTCAGACTAAGATCTTTATGATGCTCAAACGACTCATTTTAATCATTGCTCAGAAAGAGTCATTCTTGATTCAAAACATAAACATCATCTCATTTAAAACACTGTTGAATCATTCAAAAAAGAACAAGATCAAAGTCTTTGCTTTATTTATGATGAACATCAATAGAAAAATCACGTATAATACTCAATGCAATTTGAACGTTTTAAACATCTTTTTAATCAATGAAATGACTTAGAAATTGACTATGATGTCAAAGTCATAAACTTCTCTGTTGATTAAAAATGATTTGTAGCTGTTGTTGACTCTGCAAAGAGAAGATTCTTTGAATGCTTTCAGTCATCAAGAGTTTGTCTCATTTTCTGATTTATCGTTTCTGACTCTGCTTAAGCAATGTAGACTGATTCTTAAGTTGAGTTTCAATATCAATCTTCTGACTCAACTTGAATACTTAATTTCAACATTCTGACTCAATCTGATATTGATCTCAAGTCAATACTTGATTCAAATACTCAACTTAACTTGTCAAGAAATTGAATATGATGTCAAGAGAATTAAATATAGAAATTTTTCCGGTTTTTCGCCTTTGCATTACCTTTTTGCATTATTTTTTTGATAGAAAGTCATAAAGAAAAACATGAAGATTGTTTGATAGAGAGCTTTGATAGAGAACTATGATAGAAAGCTATGATAGAGAGTCATGATGAGAAACTATGAAGACTGTTTGATAGAAAGTCATGAAGAGAAGTTATGAAGAGAAGTTATGAAGAGAAGCTATGATAGAAAGTCATAATAGAAAGTCATAATAGAATATTTATCTATTTATCTTCATGTCTTGACGAGTCGAATCGAAAATTTCGAGTCAATACTCAATTTCAATTCTCTGACTCAACTTGAATACTTGAATTGAACATCTCAACTCTACTTGAATACTTGAATCAAGAATTCTGACTTGAATTGAGTCTTGATGAGTTGAGTACTCGACTTGACGCGATCAGTCTAGAGCAATGTCTTCTCTGAGTTGCTACTCACGTAAGAGAAATGATTGACACGTTTCTTCTTGACTTCTATCATCTGTCATGTTGATTCATGAGCAACTAGACTGCGTGTTTTCAGCACAACTGTCGTTGAGCTTGATGAGTTTGTTGAACTGAGAGAGTTTGTGAACTTTGAAGAATTTATTGAATTTGAAAAGTTCATTAAACTCGAAGAGTTCATTGAATCTGCAAAGCTTGAAGATAGTGAAGAGTTCAAGAATTGCAAGAATGTGCAATTGTATTTAGATGCTTCTGAATATCTGAATAATCTATTTCTATAAATTTCAGATGTTTGTTTCATCTGCTGTCATCATTTGAAACAGATGCATCTTCAGAATTCGTGATTTTCATTGCAGTTAATGCAACATCTTTTATTCAAAAACATCATGCACTTCTTAATGTGATGTTTGTTTGCACACTTAATGCAGCGTTGATTCTTTCTGCAAAATTTGATCATGTGATCAAATTCTTGACATTTGAAGCACTGTGTAATGCAACAGTTCTTCTCAAACAGCTCACATGTGCATTCATGATATGCATTTAGCATATTCACGTTCATCAGTTGATTTATCATCGCTTCAATTGCTATTTTCACAATAAGTAATGAATGAGTCTTTTTACTCTTTACTACTTTCTTAAGTCAGACTATTCTTAAAATCTTCAGATTCTCATGACGTCTTACGTTATTCTTTATCAGCTTTCTAATGACTTTTTTCTGATTGTTTATGTCAATTGTAGTGCGCACTTTATGTGTCAGCATTGCGAATGTTCATTGCAATATGCATGTTGAGTTTGCAATTTCTTTTGCTCATTCTTGAGTCTTTTTCAGATTTGCTCATGCATCTGAGCTAACTGCATGAAGAAAAATGTCTTCATTATTCAACTTGCAAAGAAACATGATCAAATTTCATTGACTTGTTGACATGTCTGCTATTCTCTGAAGAATCTGCTTAACAATTTTCTTCTACATCTTTTTTATTTCTTCTTTGTCTGCTGCTATCTTTATCATGACTTCACATCTTTTGCAAAGCAATGATGATTCTTCTCTGAAACGTTGCTTTCTCATTGATAATTCTTCTCTTATCATGTTTGCTCATGACATGATTTTTAATGAAAGACGCGTATTTCTCTGCATTTGTAACTGCTTGCTTAGTAGTTGAATTGATGTTTTCAATTTCTGTACATTCTTCATGATGAATGTGTTCTGAATCATATAATGTTTTTCTTCTGAATTAAGTTGAAGATGATGCATCAGCTTCAATGCTATTTCTTTTCATGAATAATTTTTGCTCATCTCTTTCTTTAACGTTGATGTCTTTATTAGTAAATTGATAATGTCAACTATTTTCTCTTCATCATTGCATGAGCGTTGTGACTTTGCATCGCTGTTTTCTTGCAATATATCAACGTTGCTTACAATCATCTTCGAACTTGCATTGCTGCAACTCATACAATTCATTGTCATTTAATCATTCTTTAGATTCACTCTGTTTTGCATGTAATCGTGCCACGCTGACATCTACTAAAGTAGATGCTGATCACTCATCTGACGTTCATCACTCAGATGACGTTTTTTTATTCTCATCAATTTTGCGGGAAATTTCATACAAAATCAAAAAATCTCTCAAATTCTTCGCACGTTAATAACGTAACAACGCACAGAGAAAATAAAGTATTTTAAACTAAAAGTTAAATAAAAACATATGAATCTAAATTTCTATCGAAATGAAAATCATAATATGTCGTTACGTTGCTAAAATGTGAAAATTGAAGCGTACAAAAATTCATGATTTCTGAAATTCACGACTCATGCACGCATCAACACATATATCGATTTTTTTTTCATGTTTAGTTTCTTTATATAATTAACAGTTAACTGAGCTTTAGTTGCATGCAATTATCTTTGTGCGTTGTTACGTTATTAACGTGCGAAGAATTTGAGAGATTTTTTGATTTTGTATGAAATTTCCCGCAAAATTGGTGAGAATAAAAAAACGTCATCTGAGTGATGAACGTCAGATGAGTGATCAGCATCTACTTTAGTAGATGTCAGCGTGACACGATTAATGCTCTTTTTCAAGATTTGTTGTGCACATAGACTGATCACGTCAAGTCGAGTACTTGACTCATCAAGACTCAATTCAAGTCAGAATTCTTGACTCAAATTGTTATGATTCTAATCTTCGTCTATTCTTTGTTTAGTCTTCGTCTGATTTCATTCTAATCAAGTCTAGCGAGAATCTGATCTAGAAGTGATATCATTGAGACTCTGCATCATATGTGTAAGACGTCAACTCAATCGAGTTTAGCACAGAACTGAGAAACACACATATAAGAATTGAGTTCTTTTCTGTAGATACTTTTCTTTCTTAGCATTTATCTATTAGTTAAATGGCATCTTTATGACTCGCTTTAGATCGATTTCTAACAGTAGATAAATGCTAATCAACTACTCTGCTATCAACGTGTAGATGATATGAAATAATCTACTTCTATTCAGAAAATTCGCAAGAAATTCTTCAAATTACTTTCATCAAAATACACATTCAAATTTACTCAAATTTATCAAATCAATCACTCAATTCTATCACAATTTATCTTTATCTTCAATTTCTTATAATGACACACGACTTTGAATCAGTCGAGTCATGAACAGCTCATCTGCTTAGAAGCATTGCTAGCAGACGCGTTTTCATTATTTCTTTCAATGCTTCAGCTGAATCTCAAAATGTCACTATCTCATGAAACATCAACATAAGTTAACAACTTCGTCAATGAACTATCAATCAGTCAGATGAGATCATCAAGATGCTGATCGAGTTAAAAGATCAATGAGACATGACTTTGAAACTCAATGAGCAGTGAATTGTTGTTCAAGTTGAACATGACAAGAGATTGAATCAACTAGAGATTAAACAGATGATCATAGACACTTTAGAAGAGATAAACAAACACTATCAAGAGAAGATGTTGAATCTTAAGAATAAACTTAAAGAAGTATTGCATTCAGCGAATTAGTCTCGATCTCATCAGTCTACGAAATCTTTATCTCGTCAATCTATCGAGAATCATACTCGACGTGAGTCATTCACTCTATTTGATAATAATCATCACAAGTCTTTCAAGTTTTCAAATCTCTCTGTATTCATTGATGAAGATGAATTAACATGAAATAGCTGAAGAATCAAGATAAATGACAAGCTTCAGACAAATGTCAATCACTTTGTCAATGAGACTATCTGCATTGTTTATGTGATATCTAGATTAGAAGATGATGCTGCTGAGCACATCTTCGCTTAACATCATCATGATGCTTTGCATTCTTACATCTTAATCTACGAGCTACTTGAGCATCTAGAAGAGATCTATGAGAATCAGAATAAGAATCGAAAGTGTTGTCATGAATACAACGCTCTGAGACAAGCAAACAAGCTCTTCAACGTCTTTTACTTCGACTTTATGAAGCTATTCAGCTATTTAGATTACAATGATTGCATTCTAATGAATGATCTTCAGAATAAGATCAATAATCACTTGCAAAATGCTCTGTCAGTATGCTTCAAAGACTTCACTTCACTTCATCATCTCAAGATCTTTCTTCAAGATGTGAATAATAAACAGCGAGTCAACTATCAGCTACGCAGTCAGCTTTGCACTGTCATCATCAAAGTCACTGTCGTATCTGATAAACGCGCTGCTACTTCATTATCAGCAGTGACGACTTTGATAATTGAATATGTCAAGTCAACTATCTTTTCTATCTCTGAGTCAGTCAGATCGTCTATCGTTTGCTATATTTGCAAGATCTCAGATCATTTGTTTAAGAATTGCTTTCAGAACAAGATTAACACTTCTGCTTCTTGAGCTTTCATCTCTCATCTACATGAAATCATCATTTCAAAGAATAAAGAAAATGAGAAAATGTCTTCTTTCGAAGATAGCGAGACAAAAAACTAGAGACTTTCATCAAAGATGCAATGAAAGATGTGTTAATTTTCTCAATGATAAGCATGTCAGATGATTCTTTTGCTTCTGAATCTTTGACTACTGAATGTGTACTTTCTAGCAATGAAATTAGTTACTCATTGAAGTCATTGATTAACATCGAAGCTGCTGACTATTTGTTCATTGATGAAGTGATTGCGCAGATTTTTTGTGATCAGTTGCAAATTGAGCTTCTGACTTTGATCAAAGCGAAGTCAATTCAAGAATTCAACGATCATTATGCTAAGAAACTCATTACTCATGTCATTTATTTGAATCTGACAGTTTAAAATCATACGATTGACATAGTCTTTATGTTGATCACTTGATTAGATTAACATTAAATGATTCTTGAAAAAACATGAATGAACAAAATCAATCTAGTAATTGATATGCGAATCGATTTTTTCCGATTTTCGAATTTCATTCTCAATTTGAAATCAATTGTTCTACTCACAAGCAACAAGACAATCATGAAGCAGAAGAGTTTGACTTCTACTTATATATTGAAGAGATCTTTCACTTTCGTTACATCTCAACTCAGTCAGAAATCACTCTCTTTCAGTCAGTTTAATGAGAAGTCAGTTAAATTAATTGAACAGTCAAAATCGTGTGACGCAGTTTCGTCTAGCGTCAATTCTAAATCAACGTTCAGTCTGAAACCAGCTTTCAATTCAATCAACATATTCATGATAAAGACAGCGATATATAAAATGTTAGTCAAACAATCAGACATCAAGATCTTTGCTGTTATCATCTTGAAAATCGATTGACTCATAATTACAGCTGAGAATAAGCTCAAAGAAGTGAATCTACATGAGCTTTCACACGTCAAGATTCTTGAGCAAGTCAAGATCAAGCTTTTCTCTGAATATCATAACTATCTAGATGTCTTCGATCAAGCAATGATCAATCAGTTATCATCTCATCGTATCTACGATCACAAGATCGAGTTGATCGACGAGAAAATGTCTTCGCGAAGCAGACTATATCAGATGTTTGATCACAAGCTTCAGAAAATAAAGAAGTATCTGATTAAACATCTGAACAAAGAATTCATTTTCTTCAGCTTTGCATCATATGTCTCGCTCATCTTGTTCACTGAAAAGAAAGACGAAAGTCTGCGTTTCTGCGTCAACTACAGAAAGCTCAATGCTTTGATCAAACGAGATCGCTATTCTTTGCTCTTGATAAACGAGACTTTCGCTTGTATACAAGAAAGCAAGTATCTGATTTAATTAAACATCATTGTTAATCTGATCATCAAGTTGAGTTTTAAGTTGACATTTTGAACTCGAATTGATATCGAGTCGAGTTGCTCACATTTTCAACTCAATTCAAGTCGAATTGCTCATATTTTCAACTTGACGCGACTTGACTCGACTAGAAATCGAGTCAAATCAACTCAATTTATCAAGAACTCAAACTTGACGTCAAGAGCGCTAAGAATAGAAACATAGAACAACATGTTTACTTGTTCTTTGCATTATCTTTTCGCATTACTCATTGCATCATCTATATATTGCATTATCTTTTTGCATTACTCATTACATCGTTTATATATTATCTTCAAGCTATTAATAACTATTGTTGTTAATACAAACTATTCTATAAAATGTCTAGTTTGTTGACAACTTTCAATCTGTCTGATGAAAGCATTTTGCATAGTTCATCTTCAGATAGTCTTTATTCTGAAGATTTTGCAAGTCAAGTTCAATGATTTATAAATTCTTCACATCATTTCAAAAAGAAGAAAATTAGACAAGAAGCAATGAACAAAATTCATCAGAATTTCTCACAGCTTAAGATAAGAAAGAATAGTGAGTATGTTCAATGAACTTTGAATACAGATGACTCTTTTCTATGATGATGATTTTAAATCTCTGTTGTTGAGAGTATTTAAAACAAAACTCAAAAAAAGATAGTTAATTCGCTCTAATTCAAAAAAGTCAAAGACGATAAGCAATTTGATATATGAAATCACTTTATACAGTTGACTTCAATTGTTGAAGAATTGTCTAAAACCTCATGCACAATCTGTCATAAGATTATGAATCATTCAACAGCTTTTGATAGTTTTAACACGTCTGCTATGAAAAAGCATCTTGAATCAGACTTTTGCACAACGACAGAGTGAAAATGCAAACATTTGCAATCATAGATTGAACTAACTTTTGAACGAGTAAGTCATATCTGATAATGCAAATTGATAATGCAAAATTGACAAACTATTAGAAGAAAAGTTATATTGAGTTAATCTTTGTCTTCAATCAAGAGAATTGAGAAGATCAATTATGCAAGATTTTTGTTGACTTGAATCTACTTTTTTGAATTGTTGATAATGAGCAATTTTGAAAGCTGCTACAAATGCTTCGTTCAGATCTGCAGATTGCACATTGCATAAAGATGATAATCATGATTCTCTCACACTATAAAAAGATTTGTGATAAGATCAGATTGAATCTTACAGAGTCACGACGTGTCTCTATTGCTTTGAACGCATGATCTAGTTCTTAAAGAGTAGCGTACTTAAAAGTGTTGATATACTAAGTCAATGTTGAATTTCAGTTTCATGAACATCTTATTGAATTTACGTCTTTCAATATTGAGCATATTGATCATCAATTAATGATGAAGCTAATGAAAATTCTGAAGAACTACGCTATTAAGAACAAGTTTTTTGAGATTGTTATTAATAATGCAAGCAATAATAGTATCTTGAAAGAGAAACTTGAAAAGATCATGAGTCATTGCAAGTTTCAATGAGACAGAACACAGAATTTCATTAATTGCTTGATTCACATCATCAATCTTATGATTCAAGATTTTATTTAAGCTCTTGAATCAAAGACAATAGCTGATAATGTTATTGCTCAATTAAAGAATGAGCAAGTGCAAAATATTGAAACAAGCAGAGAATTATCTGTTGTGATCAAAAAGATATTGCTTCGAATGATAATGCAAAAAAGTAATGCATTTATTAATCATGAAATTAGATTTGTGCTCTGATGATAGCTGTCAACGACTTTTCTCAGCGATTGATTCACTTCAAAGCTTTTCAAGAGCAGAATGATAAAAGATTTAGAAAACTGATACAAGATATTTACATTCATTGAAACTCTACGTACTTGATGCTTTGTTAAGCATATCAACTACGCGAATTTGTTGATCTTTGAACAGAGAAATACTGCAAAGATTTCAAGATTGCAAAGATTAAACTTGATGAAAGCAAGTGATTCATGATTTTGCTTGTTGACAATCTATTAAATTTCTTCTACGAATGCACTTTAGTAATGTCATGAACAACTAATGCAGATATTCACTTGAGATTTCGAATATTTAATGCACTTTTCAATCATCTTGAGCAGATTGAAAAGAATATAAGAAAAAGTACTTGCTCATTGAGTGCTGTTATAGTAAAGACTTACGAAAAAGTCTCAATCAAACTTGCGAAGTATTATGTCAAGATCGAAGACAGCGATGAAACAATATATAATCTTGCAAATATTCTGAATTCTACAATGAAGCTAAATCTTTACAAGACTTGAGATGACAAAGATAATGAAGATACAGATCATGATGAAAAGTCTGTTCACTATAAGATCAAGTACAAGACAGAGTTCAAAGAGTATTTTCATTATTACTATGAAGATTCAGCTGTCGATTTAAGAGCAGAAGCACAAAGAGCAAGAAGTGATGCTGATGAAATAATGCATTATGATAATGCATTTGATCATTTACTAATGATTTTGTAGTCTGTTGCAACTGTTAGAAGATCATTGCTTCAACAATCTCAGCGTGCTCATTCTTTTCAAGACAAAGATGATTGATATCTTTGCACTGATGTTATAAATGAAAAATGTTTGACATGACAATTTTGAAAAGACAATGCTTCGAATTTTTCTAAATTGATGCAAATGACTAAAGATGTTCTTTCATGCTTAATATTCTTGATAAATATTGAACGAACTTTCAATCTTGCTAGAAGAGTATGTCGATGAAATTGATTATAGATGAGTTCAAAAACGATGAAACAAATAATGCTGATGAAGTATTACAATCGAACTATGAATTTAAATTCAGACGAGACTATTACTGAGTTCTGAAATATTTATTGCAAAGAGAAGAATGATGATCAAGAGATCAATGAGTCTGCTGATTCATTTCAAGTATCTTTGAAAACTGTTCTGACGCAGATTTATTCATAGATCTGCAATATTATCTCATTTATTAAAAGTCTTGCATTTAAAGCAAGTACTTATTAGAAGTACAATTGAGTCAATGCACAAAAGTAATGCACAAGAATAATGTGAATGTGATTTCAAGAATTACACTGTTTATCTAACTGATGAAGACAGACATTTTCTAGTCTGTCTTGAAAAACATGACATCAAGATTCATCATGAGATTCTTCATAAATCTCATATTTTTATCTTGAATGATGACACATTTGACATGAATTGTCATCAAGTTGATGTCTGCATAGAGCAAAATGTCAATGAAAATTCTACAACAAGAGTGATAATGTGAAAGAGTAATGCACTTACTTTTCATAAAGAAAATCATAAAGTCTTCAGTGACTTCTTGAAGAACACTCAAGACAGAGCGTTGAATGCGAAAATCATATTGTAGCATGTTTGCTTGAGCATAATCATGCATAATCTCTTTAATCAGTCTTTCAAAGATCATTTTGAGAATGAGATTTTCTGCAATCTTCTGATATTTTCAAATTTCATGCAGCGCAACAGTGTCTGATTTGTAGTGTCTTTTCTGTTGCAAAGCATTAGTATGTCAGTAAATAATGCATTACTCATGTGCATTATCTTTTTAGTAGTAGTAGTAGATTTAAAGACTGAAGTTTCTTTGATAGCATAATGATCAGTTGAATGCATTGAACTCTTAGATGTCTTACATGCTGATGCATATGCTAAAAATGAACTTGTCAGCAATAAACAAGTCATATTGCATTATCAGTATGCATTATCAATAACATTCTTGCTGCATGTCATTGTTTATCAAGAATGATTGATTTGATTTATGTAAACTTGATTTTTGAAAGTATTATCTTCGAAAGTATTATTTATTGAAGCGTTGATTACTAAAATGATTCAAGAAAATATGATAGAAGAAGTGATTGAAAAATCAGAAAAGAAATTGAAGAAAATATTGAATAAGTGTTAAGAAATAAGTGTTAAGAATAATAATTAAATATTTCTCGTTGCACTCAAATTCATCTTACTTGATGAGTTTTTTTCTTACTTTTCAAAATTCTCTATCTGTTCATATTCTATCAAACTACTCAAATTTCATCAATACTATTGCATTATTCAAACACATCATCAAGAGAACAATGCTGACTTTAACAGATACTTTTCACTCTGTTCAACAGTTCAGAGATAATTCTTTGTGAAAATTAATTCATCTCACTTGATGTTATACTTCTTACTTTCTCAAATTCTCTACAAGTTTATATTCTATCAAACTACTTAAATTTCATTGATACTGTTGCATTACTCAAATGCATTATCAAGAGAACAATGTTGACTCTAACAGATAATGTTCACTCTATTTGTAAATTCAAAGTCTATTGCAAGTTGAAATCGTGGTGAAAATTGGTTCAATGAGATCAAAGAACACTACAAGCGATAAAACAATGATCATGTAATCATATTCAAATGACTACACAAATTAAGACAGTTCAATGTTTGAAAAGAAGTGAATGAGATTGACAAAGCAGCAATGAAAGACAATGTAAGAGATGAGATAGAACAAGAGCGAAAGAACAAAGATATTCATGATAATGCATTTCAGTAATGCAATACTAGATAAAGCGTTGATCTGTTTATAGTCAAATGCTTTGAATTGAAAATCAGATGCAAGACAGATGCTGAGATTGTTGCTAAAATGACACAGCTTTTCAATATAACTGCTGTGACACAAGATGCAAATAGTACTGCAGAGAAAATTGCTTCAAAAGCAACAAAGATATGCATTATCTATATGCATTATTTCTCAGTTGTAGAAACTAATATCAATTTTAAAAGACAACAGATGAGCTGAACGTAAGCGAAGAAATATCAAAATTTATGATTTCTATAGCTCACTTAATTCAACAAAGAATTCTTCATCATGATGATCTGAAGAAGTTAAAGCAGACTGATGATATTAATTCTATGACAGTTTTTCAAAGTTTTGCAACAGAATTCGTCACTTTCTTAACTGTCAAAGAATGAGAAATTCAGAATTCAATACATGCAATAAATTCTAATTCAAATGATCTCATCATAGTAGAAAATGATGATGCAGAGATGTGCTATGAAGCAAAGAAGAATGAGAAGAAACTACAACATGATGAATATGAGATAATCAGTAGTGAGAAGAAAGAGAATAATGAAAGTGAAAAGAAAATAATAGAGCTGTTCAACTAGCAAACAGCGCTTATTTTACTTTCTAAGTTCTAATCATAATTCATAATCTTATAAATTCATAGTGTATTATCTTTTTGCATTATCATGAAGAGTGTTTGATAGAAAGTCATGATGAAAATCATGAAGTCTTCATGATGAAGACTGTTCAATCAAGCTATTTACATCTATCTAATATCTTGTTGAATCAAGTCGAGTTGTTGAGTCGAGTTGTCGAGTCAAGCTTCTCAACTCAACTCAAGTTCTTGAATTCAACTTCTCAACTCGACTTGACACTTTTTCAAAAAAATTTAACTCAATTCAACACTTTTTGAATCGAGTACTTGACTTGAACTCAAGTACTCGACTTGACGCGATCAATCTAAATTAAAGTCAACATTAATCACATTATTATCAATGTCATTTTCTGTTTAAAATCTTACAAGTGAAGCAAATGCTTCATAAACACTCAAAAGAATATTAAACAGTTTGAAAAGTAAAATTTAATATCTCAGCAAAAGAAGCTTTGAATACTATAGTACAACGTTCACAAGTTCAGAAACAAGATGATGATAATATTATTACATGAGAAAAAGATAAAAAACTATGACATTTTGATTCTTTAAGAATTCTGATGATTTGATGACATTTTTAAAGCATACTGCTCAGTAATTGTTGACTTCACACTGAAGAATAATGAAGATAAAATCTATTTCTACATAAATAAGAAAATCAACAGCAACATTTGATATTCAACATGACACTTCAAAAATGTAAACACAATTATGTTATAAATATTAATAAATGATGTATAAATGATTCAAAAAGTTATACACATTCATGAAGCATACAATTTGTCACTCAAAAATCATAAAATCATTCATGAAAAAGAAAATCTTTCAAACATCAAAAAGATGTTGCACATGTTGAAAGAAAGCATTCTTGTAGAAGACTTCAATCTGCATCACTTCACATGAGAAGAATCATTCTACTCAAGATAATATTTATTGTTGAATGAGTTAATTAAAATGATCATAAACATTAATGCATTGCTAGCATTGTTTTAAAACATAATTACGAGAAATTATTAAGAATCTCAAATGACAATAAATCTGATTTTCACAACAGATGATATTATGAATCAATTAATACAATGTGAAATTGATGAAGAAATGAAAAACTTCTCAGATCATTTATTGATACAGACAATTATAGATTTCAGAGTTTGCAAAGAGTCAGCGTGAAAATCATGTTGTAACTGAAAGATAATGAATGAAGAAAAATTCATTAATATTTTGAAAGAACAAATGTTGAAATCATTGTTGAATCATGAAACAAAACATTGATGCATAAATGAGTACATCAAGCAACTGCTAGATGCATTGAAGAAGATCATCAAGATTTTCATTCTTTAAGCGAGATCATACGAAATGATTAAAGCAAAATGAACAAAGAAGTGTATGAAGATCATTAAAAGCATGCAATGAGTAAGAAGAAGTTGTTAAATCATCAATGATTGAACAGAATATATTTAAGCATGTGATAAGAAAAACAAGATCATCAGAAAACAGAAACGCAGTGAGTATTAAAAAATCATGCAGAATGTTGAATAATTCTTGAAAGAACTGTTTAAAACTGCGAAATGAGCAAGAAATGCAGTTGCAGACACATTGACTCAAGCAACAATTTTCTCTTTGATCAAGTCAGAATACTCTGACATCATCACAACAGCACAAAATAAAGTGAAAATAATGTTTCAAACTCACTTTTTATCATCTTCAGAGATTTTCATGCTGAACATAATAAACTTCAAGTATTCATTCTTGATTAAAGATGATGCTTCATTAATGCATTGTAAAATTAAAAGAGTCATTTACAAAGTGACATCTGACAAAACATCAAGACACACAAGATATATAAATAAAATAATGCGCAGACTCATCAACGACACATTAAAATAAATACACTTTCTCTTTGAAAAATGTTTACAGAAAAGAATATAATCAACTCAGTTCAAAAGCACAGTCACAATAGTAATGCAAAAGTCAGACAAGAAAGATTAAAAATATATAAATCAATTGTATTATTTAATACATTGAGTAAAATATTAAAATTCATTGTATTTGAACATCTGTAAAATGTTATAAAAGCTTGTGACTCAATATTGAACATTCAGATGAGAGCTTGCAAACACAAATCAATAAATACAACTTTGCAATTAATTATAAAAAAGATACATACTGTGTGAAGTGACATGAAAAGAAGAGTAGTTTCATTGCTGAGTTTAAATGAGAAGAATGCATTTAACAATGTGATGCACAGCAAACTCTTACATGACATGAAGAAGAGAAAAGTTTCTAGACTGCTTTTCAAGTTTGTGAAGAACTTTCTGAAAGATCAACACATCATGATCATAATTGATGATTATATGATGATGAAATGCAGTGTGAACATTGATATATCACAAGATTCTTTATTATCATCAATATTATATTTGTTTTACAATGTGAACTTGTTAAAAGCATGTGATAACATCAAATTGAAAACTAACTTCACAAACTTCATGAATAACATCAATATCTTAACATATGAAGAGTTTATGAAATGCAACTGTAGAGTTTTTAACGAGATCTATAATAAATGCAAACAGTGATTAAAAATGCATGACATCAAATTCTTAATGACAAAGCATGAATTGATTCACTTTATAAAAACTTCTAAATGATTTAATATGAAAGTTAATGTAAAGCTGATGAAACATCAGATCAACTTAAAATCAAACATCAAAGTCTTGAAAGTTCAACTGAACTTCAAGCTGAAATGAGTGACTCACATGTGTCATATCAAAGCAAAACTAGTGATTAAACAAAAGATCATGCAAACAATCATCAAGTTTACTTGAGACTCATCAATGATGACAAGTAAGCAAATATACTTCGCGATGACACGCTCTCTGCTTAGTCACAAAGTCATCATATGATATACATCACAGAGAATGAAAAATCATTGAAAGAGTCTGAACATTAAGTTGAAATCAATGTAAGAAAGAGCATTGTGACAGATCATTAATGTTTATCATGCAACATTAATAAAAACTTTACAAATGAAAACAAACATGACTTCAATAGATATTTACTTATGAAAGCTGATACAAAGATTGATAATAAACATGAACTCTTGAAAATCAGACAAAGTTATTAAGATGACAATGCATTGAATTCACAATGACTTGATATTCAAAAAAGATTGAAAATCAAAGTTGTGTAAAACATCTTTACAGCTGAAGTAAAAGTGAATGAAAGAAACACTTGAATAAATGAAGATGAATCAAAGTCATTTTTATACAATGATTCTTTGATCAAAGTCATTGAAGATAGTTATAGTTGCAAACAAGAAAATGTCAATAAGACAACATAATCTTGACATGTTTGCATTGAAGCAAAGAGTTTACTTGAATGATAATGACAGCAAAGACAATGTTACAGCGATCGTGATGAGAATGAACTGAAAGCTAGATAAAAGACTGAGAAGATCAACTTTAATCATCACTCATCATGATGAGTTGAAAGAATTAATCATGAAGATGAAACATTTTGCAGACGTAGAAACAGCAAATGAAGAGTGTCATGAAAAGATATACAAAGTATACAGTGATAGTCAGACTTCTTTGAAAACAGTGAAAGTTATGATATCAACAAAAGATTAAACACGTTTACAATAAATTCAAATTACACATGAAAGCATTCAATTTTAAGAAATCATGCTGAAGCTATATTGAGTGACGAGACATGCAAAAATACTTGAAAATGAAGCAATAAACAAGATGATTAATGATGTACATGATTTGTCTTTAATGTTGACTGAGCATTAATGCATTGAAGTGATAATGAGACTGATGTTCATACAGAAACAGATCAGATAAACTTGAAGAATAGTCTGAAAAGAGAAATTCAACACAGTTTATTTTCAATATTTAACATCAAAGATGACACATCAATATTTGCAACTGCACAAGAATCATGCAAAGTCTCATAGCATGTTATTGATGCAACTATGCATGAGAAAAATTGACTTCAATCAATTTTTACATAAGAGATGAGTACTTAATATCACTACAACAATGTGCAAGTATAACAAAGATTGAATGTTAATTAAGCACATTTTATTAACATATTTTAAATGAAAGATAGAATGAAAGATGATGCAATGCAAAGAAAACATCATGAACTTGAGAAAGCTTCTAGAAATCATGAGCGTGACAACAGCAATCATTCAAATGATACTTTCAACAAGCATATTAAATTAATTTCAGACTGTGATGTCATTGAAGAATTAAATGAAAGAGAAAGAAAGTAAAGAAGAAACAAGTTCATAGAGTTCTTGCATTGAAAATAGTTACAGTATAAAGCGCAAAGAAAAGCGATAGTAAATACAAAAAGAACGTTACGCTAGCGTAACACTCGCTACAATATATAGAATCTTGCATAGATTCATAATGAGTGTTGAATTGAGTAAGAATTAGAAAAATGATATTATTATTACTTTGATAGAATCTAAATGCAAGATAATACATTAAATAATGTATAAAATGAAAGATAAAGAATGAAAACTCAACTTTTATATACATAAATTAAGCAAAATTAAAACTTAAACAATAGTTTTATTAACTTAAAATTGCAAAAGTTCATGCATATAACTGAAATAATCAAAACAAAATTGCTGAGACTAAATTAATGACTTGATTCATTAAATTACAAAATAAATTCAATGAATCAAAATTATTTAAAATATCAACAATTTATGTTTTAAATTGAGTTAATGATTTGACATCATGATAGTAACTTTTCTCTTCAAGACTGAGTTTTTGCAAAATGATGAAAAGAAACAAAATGTTATGATTCTAGCTACACATCTTCATTGATAACTATGTTAATGACTATGTTGATGACTATTCTGAGAGCTATCGTCGATCGCTTGTCGCTAGAGCATAAACTTGTTTTGAAGTCAATTTTATTCAAAGTTAGCTTATGTTCTTCTGAGTCATATAAATAGTCAACTCTTTTCTTCTAGATACTTTTCTTTCTTAGCATTTATATACTCATTACATTACATTCATATGACTCACTCTATGCTGATTTCTAACATTATATAAATGCTTTTTCATTACAGATAAAGTGAAATAATCTGCATTGATTTCTTCAAGTGCTTCTGCTAGTAGTTCTTTAATTCTCTATCAACTTTGATCTAGTGACTTGCGTTCATGCAGCAGCACTCATCTTTCTTCTCTTGTGAGCTGATTCAGCGAGAATAAACAAAAGATTTGAACTCATGTGCTGATCAGCGAGTATAAACAAACGATTGAAATCATTCAACTAGATCAAAGATCAGCGAATTAATCATTCATTCAGATTTGCAAAAGATTCTTCGAATTTGTTGAACAATCAAATGAGATCAGTCATAGAACTGCGTGAAGTCTTTATCTTAAGAAGCAAACTCTCAATGAGTCTGCTTTAATGACATCATCAATGCAATGATTTTCTCATCGCTTTATTTATCAGTGAATCGATTCGTCTATCAGTTCACATGCAACTAGTGAGTCTGCTTTAATGACATTTATTCTTAATGCAATGATCTACAAGCACATCATTCTATCAATCAGCGAATCAATTTATCTTGTGTTTCTGTGTCAACTAGTGAGTCTGCTAAAAAGACGCGATTCAAATCAATCTCTTCAATGAGTCAGTCAATTCTCTTCTAGTGAATCTGCTTCAATGACACGTTTAATAGTGAGTTTGCTATAAAGACATCTTTCGTCAATGCAATGATTTATCTACTCACATTGCTTTATCTATCAGTGAATCAATTTGTCAACTCATTCATGTGCAACTAGTGAGTCTGCTTCAATGACACTTTTACCTTGCATAGTGAGTCTGCTACAATAGACATTTCGATTCTACATAAGACTAAGAAAATACATTCATGCAAACATGAATCATTGAAGAGAGAGAATAATGTTACGATTCTAGCTACGTATCTTCATTGATAGTTATGTTGATGACTATGTTGATGACTATGTTGATGACTATTCTGAGAGCTATCGTTGATCACTCATTGCTAGAGCATAAACTTGTTTTGAAGTCAACTTTATTCAGAGTTAGCTTATGTTCTTTTGAGTCATATAAATAGTTGATTCTTTTCTTCTAAATACTTTTCTTTCTTAGCATTTATATACTCATTACATTACACTCATATGACTTGCTTTATGCTGATCTTTAACACAAGATAAAATGAGAAAGAATTGAAAATAAAGATTAAAACAAGATAAGAATTGATGTAAATGCATTTTAATGTAATGAAGTATAAATGAGATTGAAATAAATTTAAGTCACATTTAAGTTAAATTTAAGCAAAATTTCTGAATCAAATCTTAACAAGATTTAAAAGATGAAATAAGATGAAATGCATTTTAACATAATGATGCATAGTGAAATTAAAATATATTTAAGTCATATTTAAATCAGATTTAAATAAGATGTTTAAATTAAATTTAAACAAGATTTGAGTCAGATTTAAGCAAGAAAGAAATGAAATGCAGTTTAATATAATGATGTACAAATAAAACTAAAATACATTTGAGTCATATTTAAATCAAATTTAAACAAAATTTTTAAGTTAAATTTAAACAAGATCTGAGTTAAATTTAAGTTGAATTGAGATAATGAAGATTAAACTTAAAGTTCTTGATATTCACATTAAAACATCACACATAATAGTACATATGATTTTTTAACAACAAAGTTGACAAGATGATATTCATTAAGCATTTGCTTACAATTATTCAGAAGATAAAAAGATTTTCAAGTAGAAAAGTGATTTTTTCAATCAACATAATACTTGAGCAAAAGTGAATTATAGCATTTATCATGCTTGAAGTTTAGTATGTTGTTTACATATCAGAATTTTTCATTATTTTTAATAATAATGAATTTTTAAGATTTTTAACATTGATTCAAAAAAAATCACTTGTAATATAATTTAAAAGATTGATATGAAAGATTGAATGAATCTTTATGAATGTTGAAAGATTTAACTCAATGATCAGAGAATTATTCTTAAAAACATGCTTAATCTTAAAGAAATTAACATTATGATCATTTAACTTAACAATGAAGTAAGTGATGCTTGCGCTCATATGCGCACTTTAATGATCTGACTGCTCAATGAAAAGATATACTGCAGTGATTTTGACTAAATTACATGTAATTTAGCATATATACAGCGTCTAAATAGTATCATAGTCATAGACTGCATGCACTTAATGAAGAAATAAAAAAAAGTGAGTGATGTTGAGATTGCAAACATTCAGTTAAACTTCATCTTTAATGAAGTATAATAATAATAATAATAAATTCATACATTCTTATAACATTGATTAGATCAACTCATGAGAAACTTTATGCTATGTATGTCGAGTGAACAAAATTCTCTGAGATAGAAAATCACTCACTGTCTATATGATTGCTACATGCAGTCAAGATGATAAAATTGAAACTATGTATCAAATTTGTTTACAATAATTGCATGTTAAAGAATGAGTATTCTTGTCACTTTAAACTGCTTCAGCAACTTTGTTTTCATCATCATTTTCATTGTTGTCTTGAAACTCTTCATGATTGAAATGATGATTCAATAGTTTGTGAAGTCAATGTCTTGTAACATATTTAATCGAAGATGCATTCAATTCAAGCAATGCATCAGAATATGCTTGATTGTCTGATGATTTTATTTGCAGTTGCATCAAGAATTATTCATGCTTAATACGTTTTTCAAGTGCAAATAAATTTTCAGTTTTATGCATTTAATTTTGATGTAAGTTGCAAAAATACTTTCAATCTTCTAAAAATCATCATGCATCTTTATTGACTTCTTGAATAGATGAAATCTTTGAGCGAGAAATACATTAATGTCTGCAATGTGTTTTTTGTAGTTTTCTCATTGAAGATTTCATTGATTTTTGTGAAACTGTGCAATTGCATGTTCACTTGTTTGAATCATCATTAAAAGATTGAGTTATTTACATTTAAACTGTATTTTTGCTTCTTTGCAAATTGAAGCATTCAGAAACATCATTTTTTGAAGATTGAAAAGTGAAAGATAAGTCTATTAATTTTTATCAGATGAGCACATATGATTTTGCATGCTCATTAAGTTTTCTGTGTTCTGTTATCAATTTAACTGCATAGTGTGACTTGATTCTGTAGCTTGTTCAAATAAATATGTAGTGAAAATGTATATGTTTCAACTTTCAACATTTTAATGTTTACTTTTCTGAAGATGTTGATCACATGATGCAATGCTTGATTCTGAAAAGTTTCTAATCTTCATTTTGCACTTGACAATTTCTCTTTTTTATCGCGTTGATATCATATTGATGCTTTGAACATCATTCTTAATCTTATCATTGCAAAGTATATTTATCTTGCTTTTGCAAATGTAACTTTTCAAATGAAAATCTTAAGTCAACTAAGCATTAGCATCTTGATGACATGATTTGCTTCTATTTAACAAAGATGCAAATCTCATCATAGTTTCATGTTCAGTTGCACTTCAAGAACTTGTACATTTAATTTCAACTTTATTATCAAGTTTTCTATGTATAAACTGACTGTCATGTTGAATCTTTTTGACTTACAAGTGAAGTGAGTGAATTTGTATTTCTTTAAAGCGAACGTAGCATCATGAGTTTAAGCTCACTTTGCACAGACATCATGTGTTCAACTCAATGATTTACAGATTAATTTTGTGATTTTATCATAAATTAAAATATTGATGTCATTTACAAAGTTAAGCACTTTGATTTTAATTTTTAAAGCTTTGCATTTTTCAATTAAGTTTACATTAAAAAATAGAAAGAGAATTAATGATATAAGAAATCTTTGTGATATGTCAGCATTTATTCATTGTATCATGCTGATTTATTCATTAAACATTAATGATGATTCTTTGTCTTTCAGAAAGCTGCAAGTTCATTTAACTATGTAGTTCAATGTTCATTTTATTCTCAAAATATGCAGAAGTTTAGTATGCAAAACATGATTGAACGTTTCAGCAATGTTTAGACTAAGCATAAAGACTACGTACTTGATTTTGCAACTTCATACTGCATGTACTTGATTTACTAGTAAATTCAGCGCTGAGATTACAAATTACTTGCGTTTCGTTCTCATTTAAGCGTTTGAAAGCATGTGATGAATCTCAGTAATATCATTTAATCTTTTGATCATGATTGATTTTAATGTTTTACTCATGATGTTTAACAAAGCGATGAGTTGATACATTTTTAAGTCAATGTAATCACTCTTTTTTGATTTATGCAGTACTATTGTTTGAGCTTTTTTGAACTGCTTTGAATGATATTTATGAATTACACATGCGTTGAACAAATTGATTAATATCAAAGTCAGTTCTGTTAAACTTGCTTAAAGCATTTTATTTGAAATTTTGAATGTGTCTGATGCTTTATTGACTTTTACTCATTGAATCATTTATTTTATCTCATCTTGTGATAAGACTGAATTGAATGACATTGTCAGCAATATAAATGATCTTGAAATGTCATTGATGTTTGCTTGAGATAATAATGAAAAGAATTTCTTTTGTAACATCTTTGTTTTTTCTTTGAATGAATTTGCTATGTGATTGAAATTGTTGCTCTTTAATGATAAAAACTATGAAAGTTTCTTAAGTAGTTGACTTTTGATTCTGACTCATTTTACGAAGCATCAAATTGATTTCAATTTGTTGCTCAGCTTATACATTTATGATCTAAAATATGAACATTTTGTTTCTTTAATAATCTTGTTTTTGTGATCATTGTATCTCAGATAGTTGTTTCATGTTTCTAAAGTATTTTGCGATTTTCATATGATTTATAGTCATTGCAATTTCATCACAACTTTCAAGCAGATTTGATTTCAAAAGTCTTATGCTTAAGTCAACAACTTTGCTTAAGAAGTAAACTTCTTGATGATTTCTTGTAATATATGAATGATTTCAATTACTCTGTCATTTATCACTGTCTTATCATTGAGAAAACAATTGATAAGAAGATGTATTCTTAAATGAGTGTTTAATGCTTTTGTGTTCATTTTCTTTCATAATCAATGAGTCGTAAGCTGCATAAGGAATGTGTGTAAACACAACTTCATGATAATTGAAAGATGATCAAATTTCTGATGTAAATTGATTCTTATCTTGCATTTATGTATCATGAATTGAATTTTCTCGCTGTCAAATGCTAAATTTATTGTTGTGAATTGATTGTGAGTCTTTTTAATAATTATGTTTAATTTAAGCAGTAATTTTAGTCTTGCATTCGTAATGATGTTTAGTAGAGCATTCATCACTATGTGATGAGTAAAGCATCTTTTGTCTTTTTAATGTGAATGATGCAAATTGAAATCTTCTACAATTAACTGTTTGCAATCATCTTTGATTAGTTCATTTAAATGAGAAATAGTAAATGATTCTTTTGTAAAGATAATAAACAGCGAGCACAAATTGTAAACGTTTATGAGTTGTAGTGTTTGTATCTTGTCTTTTGAGTTGCTAGTTTGTAGCTTGATTAAGCAGATGTTCAATTCAATAATTTTCATCATTCATTAATTGAGTTTTAAACACTTGTTGATATAAATGCATATTTTTGCTTAAAATGATGAGTCTCTTACTAAATGAAAGAAGTTGTGAGTTGAGCTAAATGTTTGCAAAGCATTAATGTTGCAATCTTGTTTCTGAATGACTATTATGTTGAATTTACGAACTTTTCTGTCTATCAGAAATGATTTCTGAATTTTCAATGACTTTCTGATGTTATATTATAGAATTTGCAGAAAGATTTGATTTATCATAAAGTTATTTGTAACTGTTGTTGACTCTGTGCAAAGACAGCTTTTTGTATGCTTTTAGTTGTTGAGAATCTCTTGCATTTTCTAATTTGATATTTTTATATCTGTTCAGACGTTAAGTTTTTTGAGTCACTAATCATGCATGAAGAGTGATTGACTCATCTTTTCTTGACTTTCATCACTTGTCATATTGACTTGTTAATGTCTCAACTGCTTGTCATTGTCAAAATGTTCATTGAACTCAATAAATTTATTGAACTCATGAGATTCATTGAATTCAAGAAATTTAGAAAGAAAGAAGAAAATGAACAATTATCTTTTGATGTTTCAGAATATTTGATCAATTTATTTCAAAAAAATTCTTCTGATTGCTTTATCTGTAATTTTCACTTGAGACATGAGTGTTTTCAGAATTCATGATTATCATTGCAGTTCACGCATCGTCTTTTATTCATCAATACAACGCATCTTTTGATGTGATGTTTATTTGTGCATTTGAAGCAACATTCTTTGTTTTTGCAGAATTTAGTTATATGATTAAAATCAAAGCATTTATAGCACTATGTGATATGACAGTTCTTTTCAAACAATTTGCATAAGCATTCTTAATATGAGTTCAGCATGTTTACATTTAGCAATTGATTCATCATCATTTTGATCATGATTTTTATGATGAGCAATGAGTGAATCTTCTCACTCTTGACTATCTTTTTGAATTAAGCTATTCTCAGCATCTTTAAATTTTCATGAAGTTTTGCATTGTTCTTTACCAGTCTTTTGATAATCATCTTCTGATTGCTTATGTTCAGTATGATGTGTACATCATGTGCTAGTATTGCAAAACTTCTATGCACTGTATATATGCGCTGAGCTTGCAATTTTCTTTACTCATATTTGAGACTTTTTTAAAGCTGCTTGAATTTTTGAACTCATTATGTGAAGTGCAATATCTTCACTTTCAAGCTTATGAAGCAACACTATTAGATTTTGTTGCATCATTAACACATTTGCAATTTCTTGAAAGATCTGATCAATTGATTTCTTTTATATCTTTTTCATCTTTTTTTCTTCACTATTTTCACTAGAATCTTACGTTTCTTGCAAAGTGATGACAAATCATCTTTGAATTGCTGCTCTTCAATTGTTGCTTCTTCTTTTGCTACATTAATTCATGATGATGTTTTAAATATAAAATGCGTATTTTCTTATGTTTGTAGTTGTTTATTAAGAAGTTGAATGAATATCTTCAACTTTTATACATTTTTCATGATGAATACATTTTGATTTTCAATCTTTCTTTCTGAGATGTTTTGAAAACGTCAAATCAGCTTTAAAATCACTTTTTTCATGAGTGATCTTTGCTCTTCTCTTTCTTTAACATCAATATTTGTGTTAGTAGATTAATAATGCTGATAACTTTCATCTCATCATTGTGTAAATGTTTAGACTTCACGTTGCTGTCTCTTTGCAATGAGTCAACGCTGTTTGCAATCATCATTGAATCAGCATTACTGCTGCTTATGCAATTTGTCATCATTTATTCATCTACTAAGTCTTTTCTCTCTTGTTTATAATGCTTTGTTCAAAAGTTCATTTTACGTACGTTGTGATTATTCTTAAAACATTTCGATGTAATATAACTAATAAATAAATACAATTATTCTTTAATAATTGATGCAAATAGCTCTTGAAATAATCATGTCTCATTTTCAGCTGAATAAAGATTGAAAATGTTAGTTTATTGATTTTTCTCATCTCTTTTAGTGATTTATGACTTAAATTCACATTCAATATGTGCTTTTGATATTGATTTTTCTTCTTGATGCTGCTTTTTCAAACAATTTTTTTTATTCTTACTCAATTCAACACTCATTATGAGTCTATGCAAGATTCTATATATTGTAGCGAGCGCTGTGCTAGCGTAGCACTCTTTTCGTATTTACTATCATTTTTTTCTGCGCTTTATACTGTAACTGTTCTCAATGCAAAAACTTTATAAGCTTATTTCTTCTTTACTTTCTCTTTTTTTCATCTAACTTTTTAATAATGTCACAGTCTGAAATTGATTCAGTATGCTTGTTGAAAGTATCATTCAAATGATCACTGTTATCACACTCATGATTTCTAGAAGCTTTCTCAAGTTCATGATATTTTCTTTGCATTACATCATCTTTCATTCTGTCTTTCATTTAAAACATGATAATAAAATGTGCTTAATTAACATTTGATCTTTGTTGCATTTGCGCATTGTTGTAATGACATTAAGTACTTATCTCTCATGTAGAAATTGATTGAAGTCAATTTTTCTCATGCGTAGCTGCATCAACAATGCGCTGTGAGACTTTGCATAATTCTTGTGTAATCACAGATGTTGATGTATCATCTTTAATGTCAAATATTGAAAATGAGTTGTGTTGAATCTTTCTTTTTGTTACGATTCTAGCTACGCATCTTCGTTGATAGTTATGTTGATGACTATGTTGATGACTATTCTGAGAACTATCATCGATCGCTTGTCGCTAGAACATAGACTTGTTTCGAAGTCAACTTTATTCAGAGTTAGCTTATGTTCTTCTGAGTCATATAAATAGTCGACTCTTTTCTTCTAGATACTTTTCTTTCTTAGCATTTATATACTTGTTACATTACACTCATATGACTTACTCTATGCTGACTTCTAACATTATATAAATGCTTCTTCATTACAGACGAAGTGAAATAATCTGCATTGATTTCTTCAAGTGCTTCTGCTAATAGTTCTTCAACTTTCTATCAACTTTGATTTAGCGACTTGCGTTCATGCAGCAGCACTCATCTTTCTTCACTCGTGCGCTGATCAGCGAGTATAAACAAACGATTGAAATCATTCAACTAGATCAAAGATCAGCGAATTAATCATTTATTCAAATTTGCAAGAGATTCTTTGAATTTGTTGAATAATCAAACGAAGTCAGTCTAGAACTGCGTCGAAATCTTTATCTCAGAAGCAAACTTTTAGTGAGTTTGCTTCAATGACATCGTCAATGCAATGATTTTCTCATCATTCTATCTATCAGTGAATCGATTCGTCTATCAGTTCACATGCAACTAGTGAGTCTGTTTCAATGACATTTATTCTCAATGCAATGATTTATCTTCTCATCATTTTACTCATCAGTGAATCTGATCATACATTCATGTGCAACTAGTGAGTCTGCTACAATGACATCTTTCGTCAATGCAATGATCTACAAGCACATCGCTCTATTTATCAGTAAATCGATCTATCTCGAGTTTCTGTGTCAACTAGTGAGTCTGCTTTAATGACACGTTCGATAGTGAGTCTGCTTCAAAGACGCGTTTGATATTGATCTCGTCATCGAGTCTGTCACTTGAAGTGAGTTTGCTACAAAGACAGACAACGATTGATCTCTTCATTGAGTTGATCAACGAATGAAACAAGCTCTACTATGTAGTAAATCTGAATCAGAAGTGAGTCAGCTTCAATGACATAGTCAGAATCAATCTCTTCAATGAGCTAGTTGACTAGTGAGTCTGCGTTAATGACGCTTTTCGTCAATGCAATGATTTATCTACTTACATTGTTCTATCTATCAGTGAATTGATTCATTTATCAGTTCACATGCAACTAGTGAGTCTGCTACAATGACATCTTTCGTCAATGCAATGATCTATCTACTCACATCATTCTATCTATCAGTGAATCGATTTGTTGACTCATTCATATGCAACTAGTGAGTCTGCTTTAATGACACTTCTATCTTGCATAGTGAGTCTGCTACAATAGACATTTCGATTCTACATAAAACTAAGAGAATACATTCATGCAAACATGAATCATTGAAGAGAAAGAATAATGTTACGATTCTAGCTATGCATCTTCATTGATAGCTATGTTGATGACTATGTTGAGAACTATTCTGAGAACTATCGTTGATCGCTTGTCGCTAAAGCATAGACTTGTTTTGAAGTCAACTTTATTCAGAATTAGCTTATGTTCTTCTGAGTCATATAAATAGTCGATTCTTCTCTTCTAAATACTTTTCTTTCTTAGCATTTATATACTTGTTACATTACATTCATATGATTCGCTTTATGCTGACTTCTAACACTTTTCAGACTATTCTTCATGTTTGTCTGATTTGTTTCTGTATGAGTGTCAATCTTATTATTATTTCAGTGCGTTGATGCTCAGTCAGCAATAAAGACAAATCATGTGCATCATCAATCATCTTGTTCATTGCTTTATTTTTAAGTACTTCTGCATGTCTTGTCATTTAATGTAACTTCAGTATGACTTCTTAAGATTGAATGCTTTCATGCATAACTTGAACTCATTGCAGACGTATCTGATCTTTTATTGATATCATAACTTTCATTGTTTTCAAAGAAGTCTGACTATCATTGTATACTTTGTATATCTTTTCATGACACTCTTGATTCACTGTCACTACGTTTGTGAAATGTTTTGCTCTCATGACTAATTCTTTCAGCTCATCATGATGAGTGATAATTAAAGTCAATTCTCTCAGTCTCTTATTTAGCTCTCAGTTCATTTTCATCATGATCACTGTAACATCATTTCTGCTGTTACTATCATTTAAGTAAACTTTTTGCTTCAATGCAAATATGTCAAGATTATGTTATTTTATTGACATTTTCTTGTTTGCAATTATAATTATCTTCAATGACTTTGATCAGAAAATCACTGTATAAAAATGACTTTGATTCATCTTCATCTGCTTGAGTGTTTCTTTCATTCACTTTCGCTTCAGCTGTAAAAATTTCTTGCGCAGCTTTGATTTTTGATTTCTTTTTGATGTCAAGTTGTTACGAATTTGACACATTATTATTTCAATGATCTCATTTGATTTTTGAAAGTTCATGTTTATTATTAATTTTTGTATCAGCTTTCGTAAGTGAATATTTATCAACATCATGTTTGTTTTCATTTGTAGAATCTTTGTTGATATTACATAATAAATGTTAATGACTTGTTACAATACTCTTTCTTGCATTAATTTCAACTTAATGTTCAGACTCTTTTAATGATCTTTCACTTTTTATGATGTATATCATATGATGACTTCATGACTAAGCAAAGAATGCATCATCGCGAAGTATATTTACTTACTTGTTATCATTAATGAGTCTCAAGTAAACTCAATAATTGTCTGCATGATCTTTTGTTTAATTACTAGTTTTGCTTCAATATGATGCATGTGAGTCACTCATTTCAGCTTGAAGTTCAGTTGAACTTTCAAGATTCTGATATTTGATTTCAAGTTAATCTGATGTTTCATTAACTTTACATCAGCTTTCATATTGAATTATTTAGAAGTTTTCATAAAGTGAATCAACTTATGCTTTGTCATTGAGAATTTAATATCATGCATTTTTGATCATTGTTTGCATTTATCATAAATTTTGCTAAAAACTCTGCAATTGCATTTTATAAACTCTTTGTATATTAAGATATTAACATCATTCATGAAGTCTGTAAAGCTAGTTCTCAGCTTAATGTCATCACATGCTTTTAACAAGTTTGCATTGTAAAACAAATATAATATTGATGATAGCAAAGAATCTTGTAATATGTTAACGTTCATGCTGCATTTCTTTGTCATGTAATCATTAATTGTGATCATGATGCATTGATCTTTTAAAAAGTTCTTCACAAACTTGAGAAACAGTTTAGAAACTTTTCTCTTCTTCATGTTGTGTAAAAGTTTGCTGTGCATCACATTGTCAAATGCACTCTTCTCATTTAAACTTAGCAATGAGACTATTTTTCTTCTCATGTCACTTAACATAGTATGTATCTTTTTTATAATTAGTTGCAAAGTTGTATTTATTAATCTGTGCTTGCAAACTTTCATCTGAATGTTCAATATTAAGTTGTAAACTTTTATGATATTTTACAGATGTTCAAATACAATAAACTTCAGTACTTTGCTTAATGTGTTGAGTAGCACAATTGATTTATATATCTTTATGTTGAAGTAATCTTTCTTGTTTAACTTTTGCATCATTATTGTAATTGCACTCTTGAACTGAGTTGACTATATTTTCTTCTATAAACATTTTTCAAAGAGAAAGCATACTTGTTTTGACATGTCATTAACAAGTCTGCGCATTATTCTATTTATGTATCTTGTGTGTCTTGACATTTTGTCAAATGTTACTTTGTAAATAACTTTTTTTAATTTTATGATGTATCAGCAAAGCATCATTCTCAATTGAGAGTAAGTACTTAAAGTCTATTGTGTTCAGCATGAGAATCTCTGAAGATGATGAAAAGTGAGTCTGAAACATCATTTTCGCTTTATTCTGCGCTGTTATGATGATGTCAAAGCACTTTGACTTGATCAGAAAAAGAATTGTCGCTTAAGTCAATGTGTCTGCAATTACATTTCTTGCTCATTTTACAGTTTTGAACAATTCTCTTGAGAATTGTTTGATGTTTTGCATGATCTCTTAATATTCACTGCATTTCTATTTTCTGATGATTTTGCTCTTCTTATCACATGCTTAAATATACTCTGTTCAGTCATTGATGATTTAACAACTTCTTTTCATTCATTGCACACTCTTGATTATTTTTATACACTTCTTCATTCATTCTACTTTGATCATTTCATATGATCTCGCTTAAAGAGTGAAAATCTTAATAATTTTCTTCAATGCATTCAGCAGTTGCTTGATGTACTCATTTATGCATCAACATTTCATCTCATGATTCAACAATGATTTCAACATTTGTTCTTTCAAAATATTAATGAATTTTTCTTCATTCATTATCTTTCAGTTACAACGCGATTTTCACGCTGACTTTTTGCAGACTCTCAAATCTATAATTGTCTGTATCAATAAATGATTTGAGAAGTTTTTCATTTTTTCGTTGATTTCACATCATATTAATTGATTCATAATATTATCTGTCGTGAAAATCAAATTTATTGTCATTTGAGATTCTTGATATTCTTTCGTAATTGTGTCTTGAAATAATGCTAGTGATGCATTGATGTTTGTAATTATTTTAATTAACTTATTCAATAATAAATGTTATCTTGAATAAAATGATTCTTTTCATGTGAAGTGATGCAAATTGAAGTCTTTTACAAGAATGCTTTCTCTTAACATGTACAACATTTTTTTAATGTCTGAAAGATTTTCTTTTTCATGAATGATTTCATGATTTCTGAGTGATGAATTGTATGCTTCATGAATGTGTATAATTTTCTGAATCATCTGTACATCATTTATTAATGTTTATAATGTAATTGTATTTACATCTTTAAAGTATCATGTTGAGTATCAAATGTTGCTGTTGATTCTCTTGTTTATGTAAAAACAGATTTTATCTTCATTATTCTTCAGTGTGAAGTCAACAGTTACTGAGCAATATGCTTTGAAAATATCATCAAATCATCAGAGTTCTTGAAGAATCAGAATGTCATAGTTCTTTATCTTTTTCTCATATAGTAACACTATTATCATCTTGTTTCTGAACTTGTGAACGTTGTACTGTAGTATTCAAAGCTTCTTTTGCTGAAACATTAAAATTCACATTTCAAACTGTTTAATGTTTTTTTGAGTATTTGCAAAGCACTTACTTCGCTTGCAAGATTCTCAACAGAAAATAACATTAATAATGATGTAATTGATGTTAACTTTAATTCATTTGATCTTGACTTCTTGATCAAGTGATTCAGTATAGTGTTTTCTGATGTGACGACTGCGCTAAACAGATGACTTTCATTCATTGAGCATTTCTGCTTTCTTTTCAAATCATTGTTCATCAGCAATTTTAAATTAATAAATGTTTCTGTGAATGTCTTTGACATCACTGTCTTAAGTTCTTTCTGCTTTTGTATGACATGATATAAAGATTTGTGCTTTGTGACTCTCTTTATTCTTTCTTTTTCAGCTTGTTGTTTATGATATTGAAAGTCAAAAACTCTATATGTATCTTAACATACTTTACATTTTCATATGTTTTAAGTCTGTTTATGAAAACAATGCTTCAAGCGATGATTCAGCATGCAGTAAATGCATTTCTGCTTATTTTTGCACTTGTACATCTTGTGATCATATTCTTGATACTTTAAACATTAATGTACTTTGCAGCTTAAATTGTAAAACTGTATGATCTTTATGTCAATCTCATGACATACTCTTTTATTGATTAACTTGTTTATCATCTCAGCGTTGATTACACATATCATCAGCAAGATGTATCTCTTCTGCTCACTCTTCTTTGTAAGTCACTCAATCTTCTCATTCATCATCTTTGAATGTATGTCTTTGTTGATCTTGATGAGTATTTTCATCTTTTTCTTCTTTATGTTCTTAAACATTTCTTCAACTTTAATCTCATGTATCACTACTTCAAAACTGACTTTGCATAAACATGTATTCAATGATATCTTTTTGATTCAAAAATCATTTTTCTTTAATGTTTTTTTTGCTGCTTTTCATCTTAATTTAAAATATCAGCAGTTTTAATTATCTTTTCATCATTTTTATGTTCTTGCGTGTTGACAACGTCTTGTCAACGTCAATCTTTCTTACTCATCTTACTATGTTTTTCATTGTTGTTATCATGATTCTTTTTACTTCTTCTTTCTCTTTGATGAAGATTTTTACTTCAAATTTCTCATAATGATTTTGCATTGACAATGATATGTTGATGTTGAACACAAGATGACTTTTAAATAATGTCGTTGATTTCATGCTTGCTTTCTTTGCTCAACTGTCAATATGTTTTCTCTTCTTCATGAACTCTTTTTCAAGTCTGCTTGTTATCTTTTTCAATCTCTTCAGCTGATTCTTCATGCATTAATTAACAGTCAACGCAACGACACATTGATACATCAGCTTTTCTATCATCTTTGTTAAACTTTTCATCTTCTCTTAAAGCATCAGCTCATTGTTTCTACGTTCATTGAACTCATAGAGTACTTGCAGCTTATGTAATTCTTTCCGTATATCTTTTGTCTTAACTGAATTCTTCTGCAAGATAGCAATAATCACTTCTTGTTCACTCATTGATATCACATCAACAACACTTCTCATCTGTTCTTGATAATCAGAATGAAGCGTAAGCATCATGTTAATGATGTGTTCTATCTTTAAATAGTTTAAATAATTTGTTTTCATCTTCTTGAAAGTAATGTCTATTGAATAAGTATTAAGAAATAAGTTGATCTTGTTGCTTATCAAAATTATTTATATTTAAACAATGAATATGCGTAAAATCAAAATTCTGGTGAAACAATGAGCTCATCGAAATATGAAAGACACTGTTGTCAAAAAAGCGAATCTGAAAAAGATGCAGAAATAATGATGTATGAGCAAAGATAGTGCAAATGCGAAATTCATATCATGATGCAATAAAGCTGATCAAAAATCAATTTTGAATCAATTTTTTAAACAATGTCAAAGAAAAAAGTGTTTCAGACATATAAGTTCACTAAATCACGTTTAATCAAAAAGCTATTCTTGATACAAAACTTGCAAAAAGAATTAAAGATCAAATTCAATGAAAAGTGCAAGACATTTCTGAAAGCAATGTACTTATCATTTTTGAAAATTCAAATCAATGAAGAATTACTATTGAACGAAAGTATACAGTGATCAAGAGTTATTAAAGAAAAAATCAAGCACGTTATTAACTTCTCAGCATTCAGAAAAGCATTCAAATCAGATGATATGTCATTTGCAATCATACAGCAAGCGTACAAAACTATATTGAAAATCTTCAATTTAATGTACTCAGATTTGATTGAAAACAACTATCATTTGAAGATATGATGCAAAGACACGAGAATTATTCTAAAAAAATCAAACAAGTTGAATTATTCAATTTCAAAGACATATAAAATTATTACGCTGCTAAATTATTTAGACAAAGTAGCAGAAAAAATAATAGCAATGCAATTGTCTTACACAGCTGAAATTAATGATAAGCTGCTGAATTTTGATCAAATGAGAGATAGAAAACAAAGATCAGCTATAGATGCAGTACTAAATTTAGTACATGATGCGCGAATGATGAAAAGTCGAGAAAACACACTTATCTGTTTACTTCTAAATGTCAAAGAAGTCTTTGATCATGTTGCGTTGAAACAGCTGGTCAAAATATTGATTAAATTGAAAATATCAGTCAATTTAATCAATTGAGTAAAATGCTTCTTATAAAATCGAATTATTGACTTAGCATTTGACGACGAACGTCAGAAATCAAAGAAAATAAGCACAGAAATATCACAAGATTCATTTATCTCGCTCATTTTATTTCTAATTTATATTCGATATCTGTTTTCAAAGATTCGCGCAAAGTTCAAAAATTTACAGTCACTCAGCTATATTGATGACGTGACGCTATACATTGAGGGAAGAAATATTGACAAGAATGTGAAAATACTGGAAAACGCAGCAAAAATTGCTTTCACATGAGCTGAGAACAACGCAATGCAATTTGATGACTTGAAATCTGAACTGATACACTTTGAAAGACACAAGATGACACTCAATCAAATGATTATTCTACTCAATAACATGATCATAAAATCAAAGACATGCGTACAATGACTAAAAGTCTGACTGAATCAAAAGCTCAACTTCAAAGTTCATGTGCAAACGAAAATCACGACAGTCATAAGAACATTACACTCGTTATTTAGATTAATGAATAGTGAGTGAGAACTAAATGTCAAATCAGAAAAGCAGTTATATCTGACATGCATCACGTCTATTAGTGATTATGACGTCGAAATATGATGAAATAATCAAAAAAGCTACTTAGTCAAATTTCGCAAACTGCAAAACGCTGCATTACGAAAAATTCTGAGTGCGTTTCGAACATCATCGATAGATGCTATGCAAATAAAAGTCGAAATCTCGTCAGTAAAGATGCAATTAAATCAAAAGTGCAAGAACTATGCAATTTGAATAGTTGAATTATTGAAAAAACACTTTATCAGAAAAAGAACATTTATTTTGTACTCATCTCAATACTTTATTGAATTGAATCTAAATCTGAATGCATCAAAATATCTGAACTGAAACGAGACGAAGAAGAACTTATCTTGAAAAGTCAAGAAGTGCAAAGACAGACTCACACAGATATATTGAATATTGAACAAAGTGCAAAAAACACTGAATTCAATAAAAGAAATTGAAATTTCTCACTTCAAGAAATCGTGAGATCAAGAAATCGAGCATTTAGTAAGAATTCAAATCGAATTTGCAAAAAGCGAAACTTGCAAAATGATCAATTCGCACTACAGAGAATTAGAAAGAATTATCAAAAAGACGAAAAACATAGTGATGTATATTAACACATTGCAAATTCGAAAAAAGATAGCAGAGATTGAAACAGAAACTGAAACAACAGTGATATTCACGCATGAACTCATCAAATACAGCAAAGCAACAAGCGATTACGACAAAATAATCACAACGAAAGCGAAACTGCAAGCTATTAGCGATGCAATTGCAATATGCAGCGAAAAAGCACTCAAAAACAGCGAAATTTGAATGTACATGAACAGTCAAATGACTTTGCAAAGACTAAACACAAAGAGCAACATCAATGTGAAGTTATTCAATGACATACAACAAAACTTGATCAATTTACGTCAGAATTCGTGTCAAATTTGCATACAGTGAATATTGAGTTGCAAGAGCATTATTGAAAACGAAAAAGTAGATTAATTGATCAAAAAGTGCTGCTCAAGAATTATCAGTTATCGATAACATGAAAGTAATCATCATAAGCTTTGTCAAAAAGCAAATTTGCAAAGAGACGAAATTACAATGATTAAATGTCTGAAAAAGCAGCATCAAGAAGAGAAATCAGTATCAAAAGCACATATTGAATGTGAATTTAAGTCATAAATCACTAAAAGAGATGAGAAAAATCGATAGACTAACGTTTTCAATCTTTATTCAGCTGAAAATGAAACATGACTATTTCAAGAGCTATTTGCATCAATTATCAGAGAATAATTCAAACAAATGCTATGAAATATGCAATGCAAGATAAACGTTGAAGCATTTACTGCTGAACTGCAGACATTATAGAGCAGAGCAGATAAAGCTTAAGAAAAAAGCTCAGCTCAAAAACACAGACACTATATTGACATTGTTCATCATCAAAATTGAAAAAATTGCAACACTAAAGTATTTGAAAAATACTCGAATTGCAACGAGAAAATGACTATTAGAAACGAAAGAGTAGAACGTCAAGAATGCGAAGAAACAAAGAAAAACGAAAGTACGATGACGAGAATTGAGAAAGAGCGCTTGTATGCGCAAACTATCAATGTGATTGATCAACAAGAAGATAATTTTTTTTTCTTCATTAAGTGTATGCAGTCTATGACTATAACACTGTCTAGACGCTGTATGCTAGATTACATGTAATCTGATCAAAGTCGCTGCTTTATATCTTCTTGTTGATCAATCACATCGATAGTTTGCGCATA
>JAABUU010000286.1_pt1 | contig 123573 bp, 135 predicted proteins | sample 5559301 | NCBI WGS metagenome assembly JAABUU01 (sample SAMN10711884, study PRJNA513360) | rock metagenome | isolation source: Antarctica rocks | place: Antarctica: Victoria Land, Richard Nunatak white | reverse complement strand
GCGAATAGAATGATTATAAGATATATATTGAAATATATGATAGATATAAGTGCTTATGTAATCAGCTACGTTGGCCCTTAAGGCTGTACGATGGCCATTTCCAATACTTTAAAGCATCACCTCGTACAGGCGACGTATCAGAGTTTTCTGAGAGGGAATCAGAGCCAACGGAGGGAAATATCACTTTAGCGTTGTCGGCATTGTTCAAGATCATAAGCCAAGTACCGTCGACCTTTTCTTCTAGCCAGCGGACGACTAGGTTGCAGAGATCAGCTTCTGGATCCTCGTACCCAGGAAGCTTTAGCCGGCATGCAATGTCTACGTAGGCCTGCTCAAAGATGGTATGATTCGCGGCGTACACCCAGAAGACATGGCTCTCAAGCTGGCTTTGTCGAAATCTGTAAGCGTATTCAATAGCTTGGTGCATGGCTTTCGGCAGGTTTTTGGCATGGACTAGCAAGTTTTTCGCCAGTTCCTTTGGCTCTGATAAATATGGGCTCCCTGATTATGAATAGGTGGCCTAAAGCCCATGAGCACAATGCTTGACTCACCTATGTAGCCTGTTATTTGAAATCCCCGTAGATACGCTACGTTATGAATAGATTTAGAAAACCCTTTCTTTGACCAATTCATCCATGTTGGAAGCACAGACGTAGTCAGGCCAACTGGTCCGTTGCATACCCATGGTCCTCAAATTAGTCCTTTAAAGACTTTGGGTTGGATAACGCTTTCGCCAACGCTGTATCTCCCGCCTCAAACCCATTTCGGAGTCCCTCAACATAATCCGCCACAGTTTCCAATGTCTTGTAGTCTAGAGCCTTTCTGTCCTTCCTCGCAACCACAACATCACCACCATACTCCTTCCAGTTGCTTGACACTACCCCAGTCTCGGGGTCTATCGTTAAGCATATCACCCGTCCGAGACCTTCACCATCTCCATCTGCGTCCTTCCGCATGACCATTTCGATCCCAAGTGCCTTCGTTATGGGCAGAGGCTCGGCATCAAAAACATCGTCCGATGGATCTAATTTCTACTCTGTAGAGAAGCCTCCTTCTACAGAGAGGACGCGAACACCCAGGATTTTATTGGTGTTGGAGGACATGACAGAAGATGCGATGAATGTGCAATTTGACTGGTTATGTAGATTCGATGCCGGACTGAGGTGACAAAGAAGTCAGAGCTTAAGTTTTCTGATGTTCATAAGCATTAGCGCTGATACAGCTGGGGTTATTCTGCTACTAAATCATACCGTTTATGTTAATGTGTCGTATGGAACCGAGTATTGACTGCCAAATTTGGGTTCTGCTGAAGTTTTCTGAACCAATACAAAGCCTGGGGTTATAAAGTTAAGATCTCGAGTACAATTGACGCAATGAGTCATAGAAATATCGATAACAAAGCGGCTGTCGCCGATAGTATTGAAAGCGATGCATCGATTGGAATAGCAAGATTCACTGATTTCACGCTAGGTCAACCTGACAACTTTCATTTGGGGTGCAGAATGCACCTTGTGACTTCTGACTGGTGGTTGGTAATCGGACGAACGAGGGTAGAAATGTCAGATCTCGAAGACGGAGTCGGCATGCAGCCTTGTTTATACCCTGTGAACCAATCACAGGGGGTTCAGATGCAGTTGACGGAACGTCGGATGACTGATTCATCTCCTTCGGAGACCTGGATCTTGCGATGCAGCGCTCTTAGAAACGAGGCACAGCCCCCTGTAAAATGGCTCATCCTCGAGCTGTATGATCTTACCGACTAGGCTTTCTCTGAGAAGATAATCCTGCAACTCGGCTTCGATATGTCGCACATCGGGCCTTCATGAGAACTCTGCCAATCTGTTCCTCCTCTCAGCAGAGCTGTACCTTATCGGGGTCCGCTGTTTTTTGTCGCAGGCTTATGAGAATATAGTCTCTTCGATATGGAGTTTAAGGAGACTCCAGAATCTGCTTCCCAAGGTCAGTCAATATTCAACGTGTAACTCGCACTGCTGACAGAACTAAAAAGGTGTTTTTACTTTACTGGCCGATCCTGTTCATCGAATGATCACCGAAACAAATTCACTACGTACAACTCATCATTGCACAATCGCGGAAGGTGACATGGTGTCAACTAGCATCTCCCATAAAAAACTTCCGAGGCTTTCAAAACGGAGACGGATCAAGGTAGCAGAGACTGGGGCACGGAGCTATACGATAATATCTAAGGGGAAACAGACATGGAAACCGCTCACGCTACCTTCAAACCCCAACCCAATTAAGCCAAGTAAGAGGATTGAAAGCCATGGAAAATTGAGTGGGGACAGTAAGGGATGCACCGTTCCTAGATCTTAAATTAATCAGTTTCGACATGATACCAGCAGGAATTGTTGCCAACGTAAAGGGCGTACCCTGTTCCTATTAGTACCTGTGTCATTGCGACCTGTGGGCATCAGTACCGTGGAGGTTTCTGCATGAACCAAGTTCCGAGCCTCCATCTTCTCCCAGGTTAGGTTGAATATTACCATCGTTAGATGCATGTTTTGCGCATTCTTAGACTGGGGTTTCGGCAGTGCCTTGACAGACTATGCAGCCTAAGCCTGCTTCGTGAACGGATGTGAACGTACTGATGGAGGAGCACAGCTCAACTCAAGGAAGCTCACGGGTGCTTTAGGAGGCCACAACAAGACGCATGGGCACCAACCAGTAGTCGAGTGCCTTACCAACGATCTCGAGGCCGGCATCACCAGAAAATGTGTGGATGAAGTTCGTAAACTGCTGACATAAATGCAAGAACTTCTTTCATCAAGGCACATTAATCAAGCAGCACAGTGCATCTCGATATGCAAGCGCCAGGGGGCAGATGTTTCGGAGACGTCTTGAAGCGGCAGAGGTCGAACACTGCCCCAGTGTTCGTATGCATGAAAAGGAGGTTGAGTCGCTGTTCAACTTCCGTAGCTGATAGAAAGTTCTTTGTGTTCATACTATCTCTTCCTGGTGCAAGATCAATACTATAAACTGCTTTCAATAATATGAAGGTGTTTGATGGATGTTGCGGTTACCGCCGCCTCGGCCAACGGACTCCCGGTGAAACAAGTAGGCACAGACGGACCTGGACACCGATTCTACTTCTATACCAAAACCAAAGCCAAAACACATCGATGGGCATGTTGCGTACACTCCAGCATTTCTACGGCGGCGAGTGCTTTTCGCCTTCGCCATTCTCTTTGGAACTTGACTTGCACTTATTCAATTCCTCTACCATTACTCGCAAGATCATCAAGGAATATCGAGGAGTAACAAAAGCAGGCAGTACCTCTGGACATTCGGACCGACCGCCCTCTTCGTTTGCATCACTTTTCTCTGGCGCCAGGTTGACTATGCCGCCAAGCTCATCTTACCTTGAGCCAACATGGCAAAGGGAACTTGCTCGGCCCATCGCTCTTTTCTTTTGGACTATGTTTTACCATTCCAATTGGTAGCTCTTTGGAGGTCATTGCGGAATCGAGATTGGCTTGTTTCTTCAACCATTCTTGTATGATTCACCTGTGGTCTCTTTGTCAGGAACAATATGGACCACCGTTTGTCAAGAAATCATCTGTACTTATATATTTATACATAATCAAAAATGGGGCTGGCCCTACGATGTGTCATGACAAAGGCCACATGCTGTGAGGCAACGTCAGACCGTCAGTTGAGCAGGACTTTGCAGCCGTCTGCATTTGAAAGGGTAAGGGTAAGATGTTGCCGCTCCTCCCCTGGCTCTTCCCATGTCTCTCCCGGAGCAAGCTCGATTTTCGGAAAGGCTTGAACGATCCTCGCGATCCCGTATGAAGCAAGCATGAGCCCAAAGTCCTCTGAAGCCCCATCATCAGTTTCTGCTCGGATCTCCGGAGCGCTTGTGTGACTTACTGCCTAGGCAAACCCGCGGACCCCCGTTGAAGGGCAGATAACCCCATTTGATGTCAGCGAGCTCTGAACCATCCCATCTTTCTGGTCGGAAGGTTCCAGCATCAAGGCCGTACAAATCCTCGCGCCGTTGCATATGGTAAACTGAATATGCAATAGGCATTCCTTCTCGAACCAAGATTGGAGAACAGCCATCTGGGCCGCCGCCTCGAGGCAGCGTAGTTGCATGCTTACAGAAACGTGTGTTTATTGGAACTGGGGGATATAACCGGAGTGCTACTCCGTTTTTAGCCTGGGACGGAAAGGACTCTCCCACCTCGACATTGCATCACTTACTTTCTTTGAGAATATTCTGGAGGTAGGGCATGCGCTGAATATATGCTCTAGTGACATCCTTGTCCTGTCCAAGAACGGAGTCGATCTCACTGCGGAGTTTCTTGAGCACGTCGGGGTATCTTACAAGAAGACGGCTGCGCAACAGGCATTCAGTGAGACTCCAAGAGAAGATACAAGACATAAGACATTGTCGCAGCTGTGGTATCTCGACCCGCAATAAGCACGTTGATAACCTGGTCTCGAACAAGTCGTGTATCTCGATGATGCTCACTATAGAGATCATTGATGAATGTGTATTTATCAGATGCGTCTGCGTTGTTCTGCTGCAAGGCGTCTTTGACGAACTGGTCTGTGTATGATTTGACCGTCTTGCAGGCTGCAAAAAACCCCTTTGGAGCATACAAAAAGTATAAGTCACCAAGTCTGACACGAGTAGCAGTGACTAGTGAGGCCTTGTTGAAGGATTGCGAGAACAGATCAATCTCGTGCTTGAAGCTCTCGACAGATTGACCAAGTATCATCGCGATTGTCGTGTCAAGAGTTAGGCGGTAGAACAACGGCTGGAGGTCTACTATGCCTTGAGAATGGCTGAGGGTCTCGACCAGATTTTCCACGTGCTCTCGAAAGCCTTCAAGATTTTGATATTGCATGCGTACAAATTGACGCCGCAGAAGCTCTCGGGAATGTTTCCACGCGGGACCATCTTGAGTAAAGATGCCTTCACCTATCATACTCATCATGGCTAAATTTCGAGGCCCAAGATGAAAGTCTAAGTTGTTCTTTAGATTGGATATTTCATGTAGTGTATTTGGGCCGCGTGGAAATAGTTGGATCTAGCGACGTACCGTCAAATTGGGTGGACAAGATGGCTTCTATATTCTCAGGATCCTTGGTTGCATATCCAGTGCCGCCGAGTATCGTCAGCTCGGCAGTCGGTCCTAATTCTTTAAAGTACTCTGTAAAGAGAGCAAGCAGCTTCTTTTGACGTCCGGCCTTGAATCCTCGTTTGACAACATCCAATGCTAGAGGCCATTTGTACTTAAGCACATATGCTGGCGGCTTGCAGCCATTGCGTTTTCCGAGTTCAGTGTCGGCCTAAAGAGTAAGTGTCAGTTACTGTATTGCAATAGATGTCATCGTTGATTTGTTTGTGCTTGTACCCGGTATTTCGTAGCCTTGGAAATATATTTGTATAGACAGAACGAGCAGAAAGCGAGAAGGACAAAGAGTCGTATGGACGTAATTTGAGCAAGTCCATAGGTCGACCGACCTTGCTCATAAGAGTTGCTGATAGACATCCTTCTTTATTCAGCTAATAAGTCTTCGAAGTCATGTTGTAAGAAGAGATGAAAGTGGATTTGGGATAAGATAGACTCGAGGGAGCTAGGAGCATAAGGCTGACGAGCAGGCTCCGAAGCGCCAGTGCTGAAGCTAGGATGCATCTAGCCAATCATTTCTTTCCGGGGAAGACAGATCTGTGGTTTGGCCCCCGCGCTTAAACCAAGCAGCGTGCATATACATATTGACTTATATATTTAGCACAGCTTGAATTCCTACCGTGTCGCACATGGGTTATACGTTGTGGTTGGTGTTTTCATGATTTCTCGGCGGCACGAGTAAAGTGTAATACGTGCCAAGAGAATCCCTCAAATCTCTGGACGTGGATTCGTCCGATCCGTCCTGGCCCCCTGGATGGATGTACAGTAGCCCTCCAAAAAAAGCAACTTATGTGTTTCGCATCGAAGAAGCCCAGAGGGTGGGTAGTGCTTCAGCCTCATACTCACCTTTAGCGCCCAAACTTGTTATCTACATTGCTTCCGCTTGAGCGCCATGGCAGGATTGTACAATATTCTAAGGTCCTTGCTTTCGTTGAGGGCAAGTCCGATGCTATGGCAGACCCTTTTTCCATCATCGTTGGAACGGCTGGTTTGGCCGATGTCTGCATACGTTTTGCGGGCTTCTTGAAACAAGCCATAGACGGATTTCAAAAGGTAGACAAGGATCTAGAGGAACTGTCGGAGGAGATCACAGCGCTCCGCTCCGTGAGCGACCTGATCAAACGCAGCTTCGAGGTCGATCTAGCCGGAACGAGGGATCCCAATGACCAGCAGATTATAGACAACCATTGGCAAGCCACTCGAACTACGCTAGAAGGCTGTCAAGCCATACTAGAGAAGCTGAGTGCTTTAACAACCGATATCCTGGGCAAGGACAAGCCCAAATATGCCAAATTCAAGAGTCTACGGAAGTTCTTGAAGCAGCAGTCAAAGGAGGGCGAATTCATCGAATTGCGGCAAAAGTTACATGCCCATCTGGTCGCCCTGCAGACGAGTCTAGTGGCGGTCAATATGTAGGCGAATTGTTCAAGTACTTCAGCTTCAATTTGTAACAATGAACAGTATCTACACCCGAGAATCGCAATCATCTTTAAACCACTCTTTTCCAGAACTATCAACGAAGATCCAAAGCCTAGGTGCTGATCTGCAATCCAAAATTGTCGCTTTGCAAGCGAGCATCGAATCATCCGCGGAGAAAAGTGTATGTCATCTATGCCCGGACTTGTCAAAGTATTCGACTAATTATGAAGCTCAAAACTGCTGTGACGTCTGCCCAAAACGTGGTGCCCCTCGCATCTCTCAATAAACACTTTTCTACCCCTCAGACTGTCAGCAGTATCTTCACTGGCCGGGCTAACGATCTAGATACGTTGAGAGGTTGCCTCCAGGCTCCAATGTCTACCAACCAGCTTCAAGCACAGAGAAGATTTGTCATCTATGGGCTGCCAGGATCAGGCAAAACGCAATTCTGCTGCAAATTTGCCTCAGACAACAGGCAAAGGTAAATTAGGATATCAACTTTAATACAATTCGTAACTGATTCAGAGCGCTAGCTTTTGGGGGGTTTTCTGGATTGATGCAAGCTCTAGTGAGCATGCTAAGCAATCCTTCTCGACAATTGCAAGAATCGGGAAGGTCGAGCTGAATGAACGTGCTGCAAAGAACTGGCTTTCCAGCCTCGGTAAAAAGCAGCCGTGGCTGCTTATTATCGACAACGCTGATGACTTAAGCTTTCCAGTAGAGGAACTGTTTCCGGATGGTGATGGTGGTGTAATCCTTATAACGACGAGGAATCCAATCCTCAAGGTACATGGCACTGCTGGTCCTCGTTACTATCATTTCGTTGAGCTTGGGGAGACTGAGTCGGTTGAGCTCCTCCTAAGAGCCGCCGATGAACCATTGCCATGGTCTCGATCTACCCTCGAGCCGGCGAAGAAGATTTGTAGGACTTTGGGCTACCTGCCACTGGCTCTTATGCACGCAGGGAAAACCATCCTTGCCCGTCTTTGTACCCTCGAGAATTACCTTAGCTTCTTTGAAAAGAATTGGACTCGCATCCGGAAGATGAAAAGTTCACATGACACACGTTCTATTACAGATGCAAATGCCTCTATCTATTCAAGCTACGAACTTATACATGATGCACTCGTGGCCAAGGGGACGCAAGCTTCCGAAGATGCATTAGATCTACTCAAGATCTTCTCCTTTCTCCATCGTCAACGCATCCGAGTGGACATCTTCTTGCGCGCGGCATCCAATCCTACACTCGAAATGCTGGAGCAACACCGACGAGCCCAAGAAGAAAAGGATATCAACAGTCAAGCACAACCGAATACAACATGGGCTCAGACCTTTAGAAAGTTCGGCTTCGGGATATTCGCCTTCTTGTTGAATCTAGGTTATCGCCCTGTCTTACCACGAATGCTCGGCGATGCGCTTGGATCAAGGTCTTTCGACGAGTTACGACTCCGGGAAGCGTTGAAAGAGCTCTTTCAATTTTCTCTAGTTTTTGCTAATCCGGATCCAAAAGATGACAGTTACTCCATGCATCCAGCAGTTCATTTATGGGTGAGGGAAAGACCAGAGATGAAGATCGGAGATCAAGCAGTATGGTGCCAAGCAACAGCGACTATACTCACCCAAGCCATTCTCCTTCCCCCATTGGGCGACAAAGAGTATGATGAGATCCTTCGAAGGGATCTACTTTCACACGTTTCCCATGTACAGAGCAATGAGCATATGATTCGAGCTAGGTTCTCAGAGAATCAGGAATCCAGAAGACGAATATGGCCGGTGCTACAGCCACGACTCAACCGGGCCCAAGCAATGCAGCTTGTCAAGTTCAGTCTGGTGTACGCGCAATGCGGCCTTTTGGACGAAGCTGAAAAGCTACAATTACAGGTAAAGGACTTCTGTATGAGAATGTTGGGCATAGAACATACATCTACGATGGACATTATGCTACTTTTATCAAGGACCTATCAGCTTACGAAAGGCGACGAGGCTGCGGATCTGCAAAAGCGTGTCTTGGACGTGTGCATCAAGTTTCGTGGCAAGAATGATTTAAAAACACTCAGGGTCATGGACATATTAGGATCAAGTCTGTGGCAGCAAGGACGCATTCTAGAAGCGCGGGAGATTCTTGAAACTGCCGTGGAAGGGTTGAAGAAGGTGCTTGGCGACAACCACATAGACACGTTGAGGGCCAGGGGCAATTTTGGCCGAGCGGTTGGAAAGGACTTCGGGTTTACAAAAGCCATCAAGATACACTCCGAGGTCGTCTCTGGTCTTCGCAACCAGCTCGGCCAATCGCACCTGGATACCCTCATCGCCATGGACAATCTAGCCATGGCTTACTTCGATAGAGCCGCATATGGCTATGGCCACCTCGGAGATCTCAACACAGCAGTCGAGTTGGAACTGGAGGTTTGGGAGGAACGGAAGAAAAAGCTCGGAAAGGAGAACCTATATACTCTCTGGGCCGGTCTGAACCTCGCACGTATCAAGGCCTTACGCGGCGAAATCGACGAAGCCTTAGCGATATTCCTCCCGGGGCATGCAATCGCAAGGCGAAACCTAGGCGAAACCCACTTCGGCGTTCTCTTCGGCAAACTTCACTATGGCCGTATTCTTACCTACGCAAAGAGGTACAAAGAAGCGGAGGATATACTATTGGAGGTTATTGAGTCATACGAGGGGCCGCGCAAAGGGCATCCTGACCGCTTGCTTGCGATAATGTCTCTGATCAAGTGCCGAAATGTGCTGGGCAAACAAGCGGAAACGGCAGCCCTTCTCCAAGAGCTTACACAAAGTACTAAAGCTCTCTTCGGTGAGAACCATCCCTGGGTCGCATACGTCCTCGATCCGGTAAATCTGTCGAGAGAGCCGGATGACGAGGTGAAGACACCTATTGAGTCAATCACCAGAATAGACTCGGGCATCGGTTCTACCGAGACCGTGGTGCCCGTGGTTATGATCGCCAAATATGGGCACATCTATGCATGACCATTTCTGATGTCGCGTTGTATCAATACTACTCTTCTTCGCTTTCATGTCTCTCTTAAAAAACAACGAACTAAGGGCAGGTCTCAGGCCGATGCCTTTGGTGGACCGGCAAAGCCGAATCACTTAAACTTGTGTACTATCTATTGGATCTATCGAACCTCGGCCGGTAGGTGTGTAGGATATGGAAGAGATGTACTGTATATGGATGCTACATGAATTTACGAAAAACAAAATAGAAGAGGGAAAGAGCCTGCGAGGTATTGTGTGTAGCTTGCATAGATAATCTTGTAATAGCATGCCTTCCCCATACCGATTCATGCGGTGCCGTGATCTCTGCAAAACCCTCTACTTTTCCTGCTGCTTTTGTATTTGGTTCCCCGTATCACCCTACACCCACCCTCTTGTCTTTGCTCTGATTGTATCGACGGCCTGCTTCATCAACAAGTTCAACGAATAAAACTACTTTCCATCTCTTCCATTCCCTTAACCACTCCTGCCTTCATCTCTAATGAAACCCGCCTCATTCAAAGTCCCCATCGAACCAATATTTCTATTTTAATACCCTTTCACGGTAAACAAACACACCTCACTGCAACCCCAGCTGGCCCCATGTCACCGTCTCCACTACTTCGTCCAGGGATTAAAACCCGCGGCTTAGCGCTATATAGCCTGATCCGAGGCTGCACCTCTGCTACGATGGTCGTTCTGCTGCAAATTTCCTCGCTGAGCAGGGCGCTTTCGGCTTCGTCCCTCCTTTCCGAAGTATAAGCATCCCAATCCCGTAGCCCCAAGGCCATCTCGATCTTGGTCAACCATTCCTTCCTTCCTATCTTCGGCTTACCCTCCTCCTTGTCCTTTTTCTTCCTCATCAATGCATTTCTTAGGTCTCTTTAAGACTGATACGATTGCTCGATATGACCCTACGCACAGCCTTAGGTTTATTAGCGCGATCATCCTCTCGCAAGCCTGCTCATTGAGTCTGTGGTGCCACCATCGTAAAACAAATGTTTCTTGTGCTTGTGAAGGGTTTGAACCAGCTGGCGGGCGGCAAAGAGATAGTTTCTGAGCAGCCGGGAGCTGTGGAGCAGAAGATGGGTGGGATTGTTCCGGGATGGGAAGGTAGGAATGGTGGTGATGGCATAGTTGGAAGAAATTGTGGGCGCCTTCGCTTTGGTGTACTTTCTCAGTGGTAGAGGAATGCGGCGTATAGTAGATTGCTAAAAGTATTGCCATGGACCTCATCTGTCGACTTCATAGTGACAGAGTTGGTGAGTTCAATTCTGCACGCTTTACCGCATGAGGTAAGACCAAGCTGCACACAAACTAAGGTACCTACCACAGACTACAGTACCGTCACAGTCCGCCGACCTTTTTTGACGCCGTTCTACGCGGTTTTCTCACGAAATGTCGAATCGCCTCAACAGTACCTGTTGATTGGGTAATTCCGAATCCTTCGAGATAGCCTGCCTGGAGTTTCGCACCTAGGCGCAGCCGAGATGACTTGCCATTTGTGCCGTTCATGTCGGTGTGAAGGGGATGCCTGCAATCCAACGAACTGTATTCTGGGCTGGCCTAGCTACGTATGATATGTAGATTCGTTCAGTAGTATGCTACATGCACAGAAAGAAAGGAGAAGTCCCCGCTTCTTCAATATATATGGAAATAGGTGCTTGGTGTCCTCCTTCTTTCCTAGCCTCAGCTGTCTGGTTCCTTCCACACCTGGTGAAGGAGTCACGACCTTATACACCGCGCTAAGGTAAATCCCTTTAGTCAAACCAACTCATTCCTACTCACTATACCCACAAAACCGGAACACTGTTGCTTAATTTCAGTAAAACACTACAACTGCCAGTCTCAAATCTCGTTGCTAGCATGCCGACCTCTACAACAGTTACAAGAGTATCGCCAATCAAGCTCGTTCCTGAGCGGCCAGGGTACACGCAAACACCTGCTCTTTTCTCTCATGTTCAACCAATCAGTCACTTCCGCGAGATCAAACCTGGGTTCGGAAGCCGACACATCTCTGACGATGCCCCGTTCACGCTTTGGGATTCCACCAATTCTGACTTTCACACTCCTACTGATGCACAGTGGGCTTGGATCAGCGAACGATTCAATGCCAGCAAGATCATCTTCGAATCTCCAGATATTATCATTACGACAATTGTACCCCCAACTCAACCCATTCCTCTCACTATCGCGGGCTGCTTGGTGCGATTTATACCACCGGACGTCGCTCTTCCAACAGCCCTTCCTCTTGGGAACTTTATGCCTTACAGCACAGCAAAGCGTGACATTTTCCCATTTCTACTGCCAAGGTTCGAATTTCCGACGCTGGACCAACGCTCAACCATTGTGGACGCGCTCCAAGACGAAATCAACATAAGAGCTGTACATTTTGTCCCTCCGCTAATCATAGTTGAGCTTCCGGTTACAGATGGGAGGAGGTACCAGCGCAAAACTCTTCCAGGAAAAGCTGGAGGGCTCAACATCATGTATCATCATAGTGAGAAAAGCTTCTGGTCAGAGTCGCGTGAAGCAAGCTACGCCACGCTTATCACTCCCACTGCTACGGCCAATGACAGCACAAACTACTTGCACACCGAGCCATTCAAGCTGTCGCCAGGTGTATGCGCTTCATCTGCGGCATGTGCTCGGGGGACGGCTTGGCTGTCTACCTCCGCTGGTGTGTTGATCCAGAAGGGCGTTGAGCGGAGATTGACACTCGCAAATCACGGTTTCCAGCATAGTGATGATGTCTTTCACCCTGATCCTACCACTGGCCGATGCATTGGTCAGATTCGCCTCCGTCTACCAGCCCACGATATTGCACTTGCCGAGCTTGATCCCTCCATCATCTTTGACAATCGGCGCTACTTCGAAGCTCCAAACCCCCAAAGACTCATAGACCATACCGAAATCCAAGCGGGAGATTGGTTTGAGTGTGACGGGATGTCGACCGGAAGAATCGATCTATGTGCACGAAGTCTTGGGGCCTTGTACCCAGACAAAGGTTCCCAGCCCGAGGACAAGATTCCTTACAAAAATTGGAAGATTGACCTGCGCTTTTCTGCGTTTGGGATCCTAGGGGCGAACGTGCAAGATGGGATCTGTGGAGCGCCGCTGGTGGACGAGAATGGGCGCGTGGCAGGGATGTTTCGGTCCGTTGATGACGCGGGAATGTTTGCTTCCACTGCTTCAATGGACCTTCTAATTAGAGAGGGCTGGGCTGTAGTTTAGACTTCTTCTGAAAAATACTTGATTGATAATGACATAATATACATGGTCATGAATCTTACTACTGGGGAAGGAAGTGGAAGAAGTAGCAAAGCCAACGGAAGGAAGATCCTTAACCAGTTATCACGTCCACACGCCTCCTTCCCTTGATATAGAACCAGCGTTCAAGTCTTATCATCATAATAGCTGCGTTACAGATCTGTTGATCTTAAGGCAAGCTAGATATTTCTTAAAATTTGGTAGGTATGACTCTAGAATATCCCTCAGACAGTCATCAAAGCTACCATACCAGGTATACGACCACCTTGCCTATATGAGTACGGAAGAAAGAATCCTGCAGGCAATATATCAACCATACCAATCGTTTAAGAATAATTTGGTTGGTGATCTTCGCCTCACAGGGCTGAGACCCGCTACTGTAGTAGAGTTTTCGTCTTCTTTCTCCTAGATAGACTCTTACCGTATTCAGCTTCTATCATCCCTTAGGTTCACCAGATGACCTTGTTATACAAACAGACATCCCTGGGATTGCAGTGCATAAAAGTCTCGGTGGAATTGGACTCATCCGATGTACTCTGTGTCAACACGCAGATGGCCCTGCTCGGTAAAGGTGGGTTCTGATAAGATGAGATGCCAACGCCTGACCTGCTATACTGTAGAGCGCTCTCAAGCTTGCGTGATCGCTAACCGATCAGTCACTATGTACTCTCAATGTCAACGACTGCAGACCGGGCTACATCTTCCTTATTGTCACTTCCCCTCGTGTTTCTTCTGCAAGATCTTTGTTCCTGGTGGGCACATCCATCCACCTTGAATAGAACATCGGCTAGTATGAAACCCCCAAAGTACACGGACACTCTCTATCGCCTGTCGCGTCGGCGCTTGCTCTGCAAAACATGTAGATCCCGTACTTGAACTGTCATTTCTGCCTGCAATCACCTGTCCAAATCGCAATTCTATGCATCTCGCGATCCTTTAGCGGTTTTTTCGGAACTTCCTCATAGCCATCCCATGGTAACAGAAGGCACGCTTCAAATATATAAGTTGATTTCTGATACTTATCTATTCTGCGCAAACCTCAACCCATAGTACTGGTTTCGAACACATTGCATTTCTATTCTGACCATCGGCCACTCTGTGAGCGCTACCTGCGTGCTTACCAGAGTTTGTTCGGGAGACGCGTAGTATTCAGAGCAGGATTGGGGCCGAAGACTTTATAAAATGACAATTAGCTGGTCCTCGTTATTTGCCATTTTTGGCGCACTCGTTACAGCCAGCACATCTTTACAAGATCGTCAAGGTAGATTGCAATAACGGTCTTGCGCCCTTATAAATCTGACCGCGTCTAGTCATCCCCAATGTTGTTTATAGCGGTCTTTATTCGATAAGGAACTGCGGACAAGATGCTGCACAGATTGTTGATCGACTCCATGACCTCCGGACGATTTTGCAACCATCTCTCTCTGACTCGAGCTTTATCCATGCAAGTGCCGCTTACCAGACCTATTTCAAGGACATTTCTTACGCCCCCTTTATCAACGGTGTCCTTCAAAACATCGCGGCGGGAACGTCTATGCTGCCGGCCCAAGTCGCTTCCGGCTTCTCGACATCAAGTCCAATTATCACATGTGTTTCAACCATGCCCGACCCACACGAATCCCCTGTTCCATTCAGTCCGTACATTTCAGCAATAACCGCTGGATATCAGCATTGCAGGAGCGACCCAACCGGGGCTATAGGCGCGTACATTCAAGGTACACCATTGATCGTCCTCTGTCCGTTGTTCTGGGGCGTTTCGGCCAAACCTACAAAAAGAATATGCAATCGCGTAAATGAAGCCACCAATCAATTCCAGAGCGATGGGCTCTCACTCGTCAATACTCAGGTCAGCGTCCTGCTTCACGAGCTGGTGCATTTCTATAGCGAAGCCGCATCGGGTGTTCAGGTTACACACGAGGGAATTCGCCTTAACGATTGCGTTGGGCTGAACGCCGAGCAGTCGAGGCTCAATCCTAACAATTATGTTTATTATGTCTTCAGTACGTCCCTCCCCCCCGGCCTCTTTGAGTTGTCTCTGTTAATTGAAATGAAATAACCCTTGTAAACTAACCATCCGATGCAGGTACCCTGTACAAATGTCGCAAATTTCCAAGGTCAAGGCTATCGACCGACGGTCGAGAACTGCTATCTTTCGCTTTAAACAAGACGTTAGACGTCATCAATGCCAATGTTACTTTCAATGCGACATGGGTACCATGAGCATGTAGGGTTACGAAACTATTATCTTTCAGCTTCAATGAGACCTTACGCGCTGTAATAACCAATGATACTTTTAGCAAGGCATTAGCATCGCATCATTAATGATGTGCGTCAGGACCTATTTTTCACGTGTCTCTTGCTTCGCACTCGACCCTTCTGTTCCCGCTGTAATGAAAACCTCTTCGTTCTTCTAACGTATGTCTTTCGTCTCAGCATGAACTATGTTCAGCTTTACACAACTGGACGATAGACGTTTCATGACAAGCGCTTGCAGTGATTTCGCGCCCTTAGCCGACCCGTCGCGCAAGTATCGCAATTGCCTTCGTCCCACTCGGCTTCACCCACCAAGATGCGACGCACATCTACGGCTCCTAGCTGAAAACCATCGAAGGGTGATTTAATAAGAAGCTCGCAACCCCGCCACGGCAGCCTTTTTCAACGAAGAACACTCAATCCATTTCCTCACAGCACCATTCCATCTCTTACTCCTCGCCCACCTCTGCGCAGCCCGTCTCACTCTCAACATTAGGCGCAATCGTCATCACAGACTTCTTTGCGGATTGTTCTGCTATTACCGCCCCTATTAGCCTTAACAGCTTTCACATCACCTCAGGTGAGGGAGAGGGGGCTCGTTGGGGACAGTTTGGAATTTGAAGGTGTTAGAAGGGCTTATCTGGGGTTGTGGGAGATTTAAGATGTCAGAGCCGCTTTCAGCGATCCCTCTTGCGTTCTTCCGCCCACTTGTTGCGCAACTGCTTGGATTTTCTCATGTTTCACATACAGCCCATAGCCCACAATCGCATGAAATTCCAACTTTGGGCTTCCCAACAGCAACCAACATCACACAATGTATTTCCTCACCCAACCCATTCTCACCCTCTTCCTAACCCTCCTCAGCTTCAGCTCCTCGCTCCCAGCACTGCCCACCAACCTCTTCGCCCCAGCCTTCTCCCCCCCCCTCCTCCCCACCTCAGAAAACACCAATCTCACCCTCCCCCTCCCTCTCAACAGCACCTCTTTAACTTCCCCCTCCAACCTCACCCTGAACCTCCTCCTCCCCCACATCTACCGCATCCCCAACACCAGCCCTACCCTCTGGCTCCGCGTCAACTTCGGCGACCCCCGCACCCCCCTCTCCGAATTCGACCTCGGCGGCCTCCTCGCCCTCGCCAACGCCACGCTCCAAGAAGAAATTGCGCACTACGGCGCAAACCGCCTCTTCGACGTCTTTTTCCAGCAGGACACGCGCCAGTGGTTCCGGGAAATCCTCCACGACGCCGCGCATCCCTTGTGTGTGAGCATCAAGAGCGAGAGGACGGGGCGGCGGCTTTTCACAAACGAGCAGTTGGCGGCTGTGATCAGGGGGTTGGATGTCTATCTACGGCAGGGGGGGAGGTGCTTTCGGGCGACTTTTGTGGTGTTTCAGGGGATGATGGCGACGACGATGGTGGGGGCTGGCTTCGTTGCAAGGTTGACTCCTAGTGGTGTGGAGCTGAGTTAGGCGCGGAGAAGGGCGGTGCGAAGGGCTCTTTTGCAGGTCGAAGTGCAGGTGTTTCGGACTGCGGAGAGGAGGGTGCGGCCAGGGGGGAAGGGGGGGGGGGCGAAGTCGGACGGGCGAAGTCGTGTCCAGGGTTGTGTGAGTGTAAATGAAAGTTTATACTGACTGCGACGCTGACTTTTTGACCTCGCAGTGACTGGATAGTTGAGAAGTCATGGCTGAAGCTTTTACGTCGCAGTCACTCAGCTTGCTGGTCGAGTGCGTTCAGATGACGAGTTGTTCGAGGGTTCTCAAGAAGTCTAAACGACCCCTTAACATTTAACGACCTCCTTGCCAACATCCATCACCACCACCCAGCGACAAATATCGATATGATCGACGTAAAATCTTTTCCGCGATTTTTCCATCTACTCGATCTCTGAGCGCGGAATTGTGTCTTGTAACATCGGATGAGATCTACAGCCTCGAAAGAAACATGATCAAACAGGACTTGAGCAATTTCGGCGGATTCTTATGCGCAAAGTCGCAGCATCAGTGTAAAGGAAAGCAGATGATCGTCAGTCTTGACACTTGATACATAAAGATTAGTTGAGGAAGGGAATATGTTTGGAACATATTTGTTTTCATCTTTGTTGAGTTGGTTTTTTGACAGTAACAGTCAGATTTAGCAAATATCGTTGTGTCGTTTTCGAGCTGGAATTAATCAGCTTTTGCTTTTGCTTTTGCGTGGTAAGATTTGCGTGGTAGAGAAAGCTCGGAGTTGAAAAGAGAGACAGAAAAAAAAAAAAAAAAGAGTGTAAGAAAAGATTAAAAGCTCGATTCTTCTTCAGCGTACATGTAAAAAGTTTCTAGAATATTTTTTTGAAGATTCGTCAGCATTCTCTTTCTTTTAACGACTTTTCTGTGTCTGGAGCGGTTTGAACGTTGTAGCTATTTCATGATGGGGACGTATCATTTAGGGATTAGTATCTTCTTCGTGAGCGAACTTGATGGTAATACCGGGAACATCACAGAAGTACATGTGCGGTGTAAAAGCAATAAACATGTGATTCGATTTCATCTGAGCATTCTTCATTCATCGCCTACAGAGAGCAATACTCGGCCGAAACATGATCGATGCTGAGGATGCTGAGGACATTGCTACCAATTCAAACCACTTGATGCTCTCCTCAGTGTACTCGTGGTTTTGCTAAGCTTCAAGGCGCACAGGTACCTTCGATACCGTCCTCTCGATCTTCATTCCCCCCATATCGCCATATCGCATGTTCTCGCTATACCGAGACATCGAACGCAATCACCAAATGCTTGTTTCAGAGAACAATTGTCCGCCCGAAAGGGTGGGGTAGTGCCGTGGCTATGTGGCTCTGCTGTACTGAGGCGGCCTGCAATGTCGGGCTGTTGGAAACGTCTCGATATATGCGCCAGTGAGGGTGTAATGTCAAGATGCGATTCGAAATTGGTTGGGGAAGTTTGAGTTGATGTGCAACTAAGATCGCATATGCGGGGTATATGGGGATGTTAAGTGGTATACAATGTATTCCCTGCGCATCCAAATATCCTCGTAGCAACCTCGCTATCTTGAAGTCTCAATATTGTTGTTCTGCGCTTCTGACCTCCATTTGTTACATACATCATGTTATCGTTTTGCTTCGTTCCAGGTATTTTCATCAGCTTATGTCTTCTTCTCACAATGTCATTCGCACTTCCTTCGAGATTCGAATCCGCTTCCTCGCCAGCTGCGAAGAGGCGCGATATCTCGCCTTCCAAGATCTTCGACGACCTGTCCGCAGGCCTAATCGGCTTTTCTCAAAACAAGCCCACTATAGACCCCATTATCAGCCTCCAACCAGGCTGGCCGGTAGCTTGCAGAAGCCTTAGAGATCCAACAGCTCATCCTCTGAATGAGGCAGATTGCATCCACATATCGACGGAAATCGAAAGCAGTGAGGGTGCGGAGTCTTTCCGAGTCTTCAGTGCAGACGCCGGAATCTTGGTTTGGGCCCACAGCAACTGTGTGGTAACTATGGGAGCCGCGCGGCTTGGATACACAGACGTTTTCAAGCCGATCCTCATCGCTCAGAGTATTCGGCACGTGGTGGACGTTTGTTTGCGGAGAGGACTTGGCGGTGTAACGGAAGTGGGTCCGAGGAGGAAGTTTGTACTAGTTGTGTCGAACTACATACGGTTTGCTAACGACACGGTTGCGATTGAATGATCGCGGCCGGGGGACTGAAGAGGGACTCCAAGGCTGGAATTTACTATCAGGTGTTCCGTAGAGTGATTAGATCTCACCAGTTCATCAAGCACCGTTCAGTTCACCAGCTAGGCCGAGAGGTCTCTCTTCCACTTTCAATTCTCGACCAGTTCTAGTCGTCTGCTTCCGTTAAGTATATTTCAAGTGCCGAAGGCTGCCTGTTAAAAGAACCAGCAGCCCCGTAGATTTTGCCTTGTTTTGAACGATCCTTGCTGCAGCTTCTTTTCGATATTTTCTATCGAAGATGAACGTATCTTCTCGAAATCCTGTACATCGATCGTCTATTTGAAAACCACGGCTTCATGACCAGTTCAAAGAATGCACAAAACTGCTGCTTGTTTCAAAACTTCACGTAACCTTGACGTCGACGCCATTCTTTATACGCCTATCTGTAATCTTCGAAAACCATCTTCCAGTGCTCCTAGTTTACAGACGACATCTTCATACAGACGAGCCTGCAATACGGGATCATCAAGATCCTCACCACAGCCGAAGTCGCACCGAAGACACTTTCTCAAAATTGAAGCAAACGCGGCGCCAAGCGAAGTCCCCACCCCGTCGGCAAGCCTTCGTGCGGTAATAAAATCAGTAAATCTATCATCCGAAGATGCCACAATATCTTCAGGTTGTTGCAACATCTCAAAAGGAGCGCCATAAGCTATCTCCAGAAGTATCACCCCAAAACTGAAGAGCAGCACGTTTGGAGCAATGCTTGTTGCCAATAGTGAAGATCGTGAGGTATCCGCCTCACCTATAGGACCGGTCTTGAGTCTTGTCGGCGTTATAACTGCGTTTAGATGCGGTACTAAGCGAGGCTCTTGCTGCCGTGGCTCCGGATTTGCAAAACTATAGAACATGATATCGTCACTTCGCCATTTTTGCACCAAGCCACGGCGTTGCGTGGAACTGCAAGACGGCTAAGGCGAGGGATTTAGCAAGATAGAGGCGTTGATACTGCGGCATACCCCCAATGGGCCCATTGTCGCATTCTTGTGCAATAAGCTGCGTTAGCGAGATAGATTTGCTATGCGGGCTTGCTGGTATGCAAGTGGATGGACCACAGATGAAGTGTATGTTCGAGGCATTTTCCTCAAGTATCCCAAGAGAGGTTCTGGTCTGACCTGCGATATCGGACTCAGAGGATGTTTTGTGGGAGGCTTGCTGAGAGGCACTTCCGTGTCTAGAGATTACGGTTCGAACCTCGATCCAGGAGAGGTTGCATACGGATATTGTTGGCGATTCTAATTGTCCTTCGCTGATAGTAGAACCGGCTTGCTTGTGAGTTTGCCCTCGATTACTGGAAATGGCTCTTTGCTCCAAAGAAAAAGGCATTGTCCCGCCGGTGTGACAATTTACGTGCGATAGGGTGATCAGGCTGACGTCTGAATGGGTATGGGTGATGGACAACTTGAATTGAATTTCCGGGTGCCGAGAACTCCCTCCGTAATTATAAAATGTTGCCTCGGAACATAGCAGCGCCAGGTGTTGAGTATGAACCGTACACGCAGGACCCAAAGCCTCGTATAGGTGTCTTGAGGCTTGTTGCACGATCCTGAATTTCTTGATTTCTTCACTCGCACTATCGATGTACTGGCCTGCTTGAGAGCCTGCAAGCGGATTTGATGACTGATCATCAAGACGCACTATTTGGTTCGTAATAGTCAAGAACGTTTTGTTCAATTTTCTCAACTCATTAATAGACCCTAGTAAACCCGACTCGGAAAAGGCGAACTTCAACTTTTTGCCTACCCGACGTCGCCAAACAATGTTGCCGAATATAGAGCCCTGATCAATTCAGTCAACGTACGTTCGAGCTCTCGGATAAGAAGAAACACATGCCAATGACTATGTGTGACTCACCTCTGCAGGAATCAGGTTGGCGGCACTGTATTTCTCACACTTTTTCCCAATCTCATCAAGGTTTCCTTTGATCTTGCAAATTACGGATGCACAGGCTGCTCCTGATGCTCCCAGTTGATCACCAAATCGTTGGCACACAACTTGATCATTCCATGATGGATGGTCGGGATTATCAAACATTCTTGAAATAACATCACGCTGTGCAACAGTGGACAACAGCAGTCGACATTCAGTACAGAAGATTGCTCTTTCTGTCTCGAGTTCGTCATAGATTTTTTGCGCTCTTGTGGTGAAATTGCGATAACTTAGAAAGGGACGCAGCATATCATCGTAATGTTCAATTGCCGAAATGACAAGTAGCAGCACTCCCAAGACCAAACCCGCGGCGGCTTCAACTCCAGACATCGTCGTCCGCTTTCCGCCTTTAGAATAGATGGTGCGAGGGTTCGAGACTTTGAGATAAACCAACACCGACAGACATGGAGCTTCTATGTAAAGATCGAGGTTGAATCACCGCTTCCTTGCTCCTGTCTAAAATATCACAACTGACATGTGCTACATGCTAAGAACCTTCGAAGATTTTCAAACAAGCGAAGCTCATATAGTAAGACTGATGGCTCTTGATCTTGGGTAGAGCAAATGGGAGGCGTTGAGGCTCCGAGACGCGTAATGCGTACGAACGAAGCATTAGCGTCTTGGCGCACAGCAACAGTCGTAACAAGTAACAGCTCGTCACAGCGTCACATCTGAACTTCTTCTTGAAAGCGCTTGGCTCAGTCATTCAATGTCGTTAGATGCAACAACTCTGCATTACCAAGAGAGTCCTCCCGCGCAAGCTTCCTGTCTGATGATTTTCCAGCTAATCAGAGAACTACTACCCGCCAAGCGACAGATTTGTATCAGATTTCTCACAAACCTATAGATACCAGATTAAGCCTCTATGGCGGACACTGGATTGATGGCCGGGACGAATTCTCGACCCTTATCCAAAGTTCAGAAGCTTGACAACAGCGGCAATGTGGAGAACCTTTACGCCGATGCTCTCACTCTCTTCACAGTGCTCGCAGATTCCTCGTGGAGGGTAAGTCACCGAGTGACTCAATTTTGTCAATGAACTAGGGAGGTTTTTCCTGTGGGGTGAGGGTTTCCGCGGTGGAAAGCTGGACTTGATCCTCGAATCTTATCCAGACCTTCGTTTGTCGATCGTGCGGTTTCTTATCGCCTTGAGCAAGTCTTTGATTACAAGTGAGAGTGAATGAAAGATCAAAGGCTCTAAGTTTTCGCTGACGGTCGAGGCCCGGCAGAATTTACTAAAGATTGTATAGACTGCAGTCATCAGCATGCCGCGGACGAAGTTGATAAGTTAATGGCATCCATTGAAATCGTGTACCCTACCATTTCGACCAATCTCGACGGCGAAGACGGCAGTGAAGAGGAAGTCGACTCGCAGTCCGAAACATCAGACACTTCAGACTATGATGAACAGTTGGAAGACGTTCAATTCTATATTGGTCTTATGAATTTAGTTCCGTCCATGGAACAAGCGTATAGCCAAATCCTGTTAGAGCTGGGAGCAAACAAAAGAAATTCTCTTGTAAAGACTTCATTAAAAAGAGCAGTTGAGAATCCTTCTTCAGCATCTATTCACGCAGAGGCCAGCACGGATTCTCTTCTTAAAGTCTTCAATACGTCGTCTTCAAAAATCGTAGTAGAAAACCCAATGTACACCCATGACAAGGATTGGGCGAAAGATTTACGAGTACTATTTGAGCAGATCTGGCACGAGAAACAAGCTTTAGGGAAAACAAGAAATAATGCGCTTCGGGCTTCGTCTAAATGCAGGATTATGCCGCAGCTATCAGGCTCTCAAGAAACTGCGTCATCATCGCCGTCGTTACCATCAAGATCGCAGCAAAGTCGAGAATCGTCGCCTCCACCGCCTCTCTACGAATCCGAGCACATTTCGCCGAGACTTCCTCTCTTGTCTCCGACAGAAGTGAGAGCATGGAAGCCAGGCCTGTTTGGCGCACAATTAACCGCCCTGTCTTCTACACCGCTCGAATGGGAGAACCCAGGATTATTGGATGAGGCACTCCAGTTGGTTCCGTTAGATCGCATTTATGGCGAAGCAGGAGACGAGAGCCGAGTCTTCCGAGCAAAGGCGTTAAGTTTGGGTGGCGCCAGCAAAGCCGAATGTGGTTATCAAGATTGCGTGATCCGTGCGTTGACGAGGTAAGACCAAAAACGTCGCCGGAAAAAGACAGTTCAGTCTTACTCTGATTACTTTGCAAATGGTTCAAGCGGTCCTTCTTTTCTTGGGTCAATAACCCGCCATGTTCTGTTTGTCACGCGCCAACTATCATGTTGGGGACAACCCCTCCGGACGCCGACGAAATTGCCGGCGGTGCTAAACGTGTGGAACTCTTTCGTTGCTCGATTGCCTATTGCAGTGCTTTTGAGCGCTTTCCTCGATACTCAAATCCCTGGGTACTGCTAAGAACGAGAAGAGGCCGAGCTGGAGAATGGGCAAATTGTTTTGGCATGCTATGTCGAGCTACTGGAGCACGAGCACGGTGGGTTTGGAATGAACAGGGTTATGTGTGGATAGAGGTCTATTCCGAGCACCTAAGACGATGGATACATATCGACCCCTGTGAAGGGACCTGGGACAATCCGAGGCTGTACACGGAGGGTATGACTTGCTTCGGTCCTGCCTTGTTTAGCTAGGGGAATGCTAAACATTCTCGAATAGGATGGGGTTTGAAGCTATCCTACTGTATTGCCTTTTCCGGCAACGGAGCTACAGATGTAACCCGGCGCTATGTACGTGATCCATCGAAATACGGCTGTCCCCGAAAGCGGGCTTCTGAACATACTGTAATGGAGATCATCAAATCCATTCGCTCAAAAAGGAGGGAGAAACTTTCCAAAGAGGATAAAATACGGCTGATCAAAGAAGATATACGCGAGGAGAAAGAGCTACAAATGTATCTTGTTCAAGGATTAGTGGTCGGACTTCCAGCATCACTTTCCAGCAACGTACTTGCTCTCGAAGCGCACGAAACGCAAAAATCATCAGTTGAGAGAGGAGATTGTAAGTCTTTCTAATCCCATGGTAAGTATATTGGTGTTCTGATATTGGACTTATAGCCCTGTTGGAGTCTCGAAGTGCAACAGGGCACGGACGTGATCATCGGTCACGCAGAGAAAGCGATTGATCCCTTCGAAGGCTTTTACTTAACTGAACAACAATCCAAGGCGCGAATTTCGTGTGATAAGCGATTTGCCCAAGAAGGAACTCCATAATACTGTAGTAAGAGATTCACCCATCAAGAGATAAATTTAACTGAGAACTTCCTTGATTGAGAAAACCCAAGGTGGCAGCTCTCCATCAAGAAGATATTCGTTGGAGAAATTAACTGTTTCACTCAGGTTATGAAATGTAACCGGTAATAATCCAATAACGATAACTTACAATCTATCTTTACAATCTTACAATATATAATCTAAAGCGCCTGAAAACACAACGGTGTTAGTCCGTGTCACCATCAGACCCGAGCAGTTAACAGCTGAGAATACTATAAGCCAGTGAATAGGCTTTAAAGATCTACAAAGGACATATACCCATTCAGCCCCCAGATTCCTTCGTCCTCATACGCTCATGGCCACTCCCCATTTTCCGGAACATCAGAGCTTGATACCTATCTAGATATCCTCTCGATCGATAATCGCAGTCGGTGAGGCGCTGATCAATCCTTTAGCGTACAGAAAAGCTGATGACTACTCAGGGACCAACCGATTAATCTTGCCAGAGCATTTTGTCAAGCGAGACTGGTCTGTCATCGGTCCTGGTCGCCCTCAAAGCACACTAAGTCCATCTTTCAAAGAGGTGCTCTGAGACGCCGCGGTCGTCGTAATGCACCCGAACGATGAATATATCCACTCACGGATAAATCGCTCAAAAACCTCAGATCAAACAAGATCCCATGGACGGATGGCCCCATCAGCAGAGCTCCCCAGCCACGACTACGGTGCATTCAAACCTCTATCCAGGTACTAAATACCAATTTCATCAATCTTAACCATACATAGATCTTACACCTTTCTCAATCACGGGATTAGGCTGTGTTCTCTTTCCCTGCTCTTCATCTCCTTCTATTACACTTAACCTCCTATTTCGAAACGCATTGCGACCACGAGACACGTACAGCGAGAGCACGACAGCGTAATAGTTGTTCAGCTACAAGTCACAGCAGAACTCGAGAATAGTCTCCTGATCTACAGCGTTCTCGACCCATCAGTAGAATGTTTTGAATCCCCGGAATGAAGACCTAGATTTCCGCTTCATTACCGAGTGAGAAAGCTTCCATCAATGGTTGGGGAGCACACCCATTCGTAGGATTTTCGTTTGATGCATGCATGGCTGGGAGAAGATTCGTGGATGGGTTGCAAATATTTAACGATTTCGATAGATGGGGAACAGACTGTTCAGTTGGCGACTGTGACCGCTCGCATCGTTCTCGAGTTTTGGTTTTTGTTGGTGTTTGCTTGAGCGCTTTGGTAATCGAGTGACTTGGGAGAAGTGGATCCATACATATGCACTTTTTCCTCGGGTGACTAGGCATATTCTCCTTTCCTTCATTTGACTGAGAGATAGGCTGATTGTGAAAGCACATTACGTAGGGAAGTCTCTGGAGGGTTCTGTACATTTTTGAGCGACTGTTTACCGAGCTAGGTATTCTGCCCATTGAAGTCACAAGCAGGAGTGTAACCTGGACATAGTATACTCTGTTCTCCTCGCCTTAGGGTATTATATATCGTAATTCTCTAAGATGGTCGATTCTGTTCTAATCTCCATGAGTTGCATAAAATTGATGGCTGCTGAGCTTAGAATATGGGCTGTTGGCCAGGCATAGGCAACCTATCAGACTCTGCCATTTTGGCTACAGGCCTCCCTCCGTCAATCAAGGTTTCGACACGTACTTCGAAAAAGTGAAATGAAACCTTCTAGTAGTTGCGGCGAGGATTGTTGCGGGCGAAGACTTCCCGTACCTCATCCTCCAGAGATCTTGTCGGCGCCAAGATGGTAAGCCGAGGCATCCCATCGGAGAACGGTGGAAAGAGTTTGACCTGCTCCAAACCCAAGAACGTGCCATCTGGTGCGTGAGCTTTTGTCATGTCTATAGTGAGGTTTTTCAAGCTCAGACACGAGAGGGCATAGAATTTGTCGAACCATATTTGCGTAACCTCCGTCTCGAATGAGTCGCTCTCCTTTCTGAAGCGCTCGAGGACCTCTAAGTTATCGACCTTGCCGTCTTTTGAGGATTGTTCAATCTCTTGTCTAATTCTTCCATGGAGATACATTCCTTCAAAGCCGTATAGATCTTCACTTGTAAAGGTTATGTGAACCGATCTGATCATGTCGCGCATCGATTCCGGTATAGTCTTCAAAAACTCCACTGTATAGAAGGGAGATCCTGCACCAACCACCCAGGTATTCCCTGACCAGCATTCTTCTCGAATTCTCGGGTATAGGACTCTGGGAAGCGCAAGAAAGACCGTCGGCTCAGGATCGGCATAGTGTCTACCATACATGCAGTGATAGCCATAGCATGTCGGATCTTGCTGCGGAAAGATTTTGCCTGGACGGAAAGAGACATCTAGCACCGACACAAGAATCTGATCGTACAGTTCAGAGGGCAAATCATGTATTCTCCGGATTAGACTGTCCGTATCTGCGGAGCCACCATGTGCCTGGTCACCATCCACCGAGTCAGGAGCTGTAGTGGATCCACCCGTGTCCAAGGGTTTGGAATCGGCATCTTTAAAATATTCACGCTCCCTTTGGTCGTCCTCCGCATCGTTGTAATACTCGGTATGATTTCTTTCCCAACCATTATCGCTTGCAGCTTCTCGGTCCCCCGCATGATCGTCATACTCGGTGTAAATTCTTTCCCAACTATCCTCGCTTGCAAGTTCTCCGTCCCATTGGTCGTCCTGCAAGACGTCACTCTCTTGATACCCCTGTGAGTAAGGATAGTCTTCATGAGTGTCGTATTTGTCCGAGTGTACCGAGCATTTGTAAGGAACATTGGCCATCGGAGGCACACAGTATGAGGCAAAGATTTCGAGGTATGTTTGACAACGAGGTAAGTTGACCAGAGTAAGCCTGCCCACAACATCCTCGTATGCATGGTCAGTAAGATTCTTCAGGAACGCCGTAAGTTTGTGCACATTTTCCTCTGGTAGGTTGACTAAGAACTGGATAATTTGGTCACGACGCTCTGCAGGAAACGAGAAACAGAGGCGCAGGAGATTCTTTGGATAGGTTCTTGGAGAAGCGTCAGCCGCATAGAGATCCAACTCGGTGTTTTCACGTTCTTCGTTCCACAACAATGGCAGAACCGCCAAGGAACTGTTCCAGGTCTCGGCATGATGTTCGGTCTGAGCCATAGGGTGTGTGCTTCCAATCTCTGAGTTGCAAGGGCTGAAGGAACCATCGTGATTCTCTGCGATATAGTGCTTCCGAATCTTTGACTTGGATCCTAATTCAGGCCCTGATGCCATAGAGTTCTTTATTGGAATGTTGTTTGCAGCTAATCTGAAATTTGCTTTGTCTGAAGATTTCTTGGTTATAGATTTAGCAACGTTCGAACTAACGTTATTGTCATGGGAGCTTAGGTTTTGGCCTTCCATTGTTGAAACGGACTGCTGTTCTAGTGATCTGATGGAACTGTTCAGCTCACTGTCGTATAATATCAAGGTGCTGTAATACGCACCTAGCTGTAGTCTTTGCAGGTAGGTCACGGGCTTATTCTATGCTTATCCACTGTCGGTTTACTTCGAAATGTGGATAGAATAACCGTATATTGTATGAATGAAGACAAATAGAATGCTCTCAAAGTTAAATAATCATAGAGACGAAAAGGGAAAAACGACTCGCAATCTAAACGAGTCGACGGAACTTAAATTTAGAATATGTTGTAGAAGTGACAAAGAACGTATAGTCGTAATCAATTGCGATGAATTTGATCATTGATATAGCCACGGAATAACACATCAGAGTTATGTCTGTTGTTGCTAGACATGCTGCAGCGTCCCTGAAATAGTGAGCCAGATTCTACTCTGCCATTGGGTACCAGAAGTACCGTAGAGGCCTTGGTATCCAGGTCTACTCCGTTTTCGCTCCAGCTAAAGATTGCTGCACTTACTAAGTCGGTATACTGGTTAAAGACATGATAGTCGGATGGCTGAGCTAAAGTACGTGTCCAATTATCAGGAGCATGCCCGAATTAGCTCTGTACTGCCCTTCAGCGAAAATACAGCTATTGACCCGTCCACAAAACTGAGCATTGCCTTCGGTGCATCCTAACACTTGTAGTATGTAGGTGATACAGAACTTCTATAAGAGTAAAATGTCCGAGGAAAGATGGAAAGCAGTTATGTAGACCAAAGTGATACTGTCTCGCCCCTTGCAAAAGGAAGATGGATATATATATGTGTCCAGGAACAAAGCTTATGTGTACAATCCAAAGTATACGAGACCGAGGGTGACCACCAAACCTGGCGGCGAAGGACCGGCTTGCTCTTCACAGCTGCCGTGATTGCATACTATCACGGTGTTGCTGACAACTGACTGAGCACTTCCCCCGCTGTGTATACTTTCGGATATTGTTGGACCCATGGCTTCTCAAGCAGGCAACTAAACTGGAAAACAAGAGCCATGTAGCGCAACGGCAGGAGAATCTTGCGATTCCTCTCTCAGGCTCCGTAAGATGAGGAGAAGAAACAGCCCATTTACATGGCTTATGGAACAAGAGCTCCTTTGTGATCTTGATGCTGAGCAGAAGGATTAGAGTTTGTTGAGAGGACCGATATCTAGTTTGCTAGCGGGACTCCTATTTGCTGCAACTCTGCTTTATAACTTCGCCCTCCCAATTGTCCTGCACAAAGAGGTACACATGTGATCGTTCGAAGTCATCTGCAGTCTTCGTCGCAAGAAGATGAATTGCGCCATCATCGTGACATGATTGTGGTTTTACGAGCTAATCTCGATTTCACATGCAGCTAAGAAACGATCGTGGAGGGGCATGACGACCGCATTGCCTTCAGGTTAACCACTCCCAACTTGTAACTCTAAAACAACACCATCAACACCCACCCCCCCTCCCCACCAACACACAATGCCCACCCAACCCCCCACCACCTCCCCCCCCAAACCCACCACCTCCCCCCACACCCCCGAAGCCCGCGCCGCCTTCACCGCCTCCCTAACCTCAGCCTCGCACCACCTCTCCAGCACCCTCACGACCCGCGCCACCGACCTGCACGCCAACACCCACGCCATCGCGAAACAAGAAGCCGATCTCAAAGCCCAAACCGGCGCGCTGGAGAAAGAGAGCCGGCGCTTCCAGAAGGAGGTGGAGGGCGCGCGCGGGAAGCTGAAGGAGCTGGGGGATATCCAGAATTGGGCCGAGGTGCTGGAGAGGGATTTGTTGGTTGTGGAGGAGGCGGTGAGGATGGGGGAGGAGGAGGAGGGGAGGGAGGGGAAGGGTGGGGGGAGGATGGGTGGGGGGAGGGAGAATGGGTGGCACTAGTGGGAGGGGGGGAGGTGGGAGGTCCTTCTTGGAGCATGAGGGGGGGTTTGAGTGATAATGATACCATTTGTGGCGTCTTGGGGTGGCGGGGATATGCGCAACTATGTGTGGTGATTTATACTGCTTTTCAAATTCTGATGCTATGGCGTACATTGGGGCATGAAATGATTTGTTTATAATTTAATCATATGTGCATATCCTAAACATCTAAGCAACCAATGGGAATTCTTATGATCGCCCAATCGAGGCGGCACCTGTCTCATGGCTGGAACTCAATGGAAGCAAGCTATCCTTCGTTTGCTGATATGAGCAATCATGGTGTCTGTGTTCCATCTGCCGAAATCCCCATCAAACCTCCTGCTAAACCTTTCATCCTCCGCCCCAGCAAATCCTCTTCGCTTGCTAGGCTGACCATACTTCTACTCCTCCGAGCAGAAGCGCGCCTCATCCTTGCTGTTTTGGTACGGCCTCTCGCTGAGTGCCGAGCAGCACTCCCAGTCTCCTTAACAGTATTCGAACTCATTTCTAGAGGGTTATCCTCATCGCCCGAACTTTCGGTGGGCAAACGGCGGTGATGCCGCGTGTGCTGCAACGCTTCGCCAGAGTTGAACATCGAAAAGCCGACACGATAGGTCGTAGGGCTTTCCGGCGGATAGTTTGCGTCAAAGATCTCCTCGATCCACCGAGCGCAGCGTGAGAGATGTTTCCAGCCCTCAGGAAACACAGAGACAAATTGGAGGAAGCCGTGAGATATTCCTGGTATAAGTGTGACTTCAACATGATCTTTCTCATCAAATTCCTCTTTAGCCTTGAAAAGGCCCAGCTCCTTCTTCTGCACGAAGTCGTTGTACTTTGCTTGCCGTAAACGGCCAGCAAAGATAACAGTATCATCTACGAGCGGATCTCGCTCGCCGGTCAGGAAGTATGTCTTGGGGAATTTAGCAAGTAAAGCCTCCGGGGCCAGCAATGGTGAAAGAAGAAAGTCGGTGCTAAAGTCTGGACGGTTGTGCGGACCGATGTAGAGAATAATCATGGCGCGCATCATTTCAGGGGTAAGGATTCGATCATTGAAATACGAGATCATTGAGGACATGGCTAACCGAGTCTTCATCGCCTTCGGTTTCGAAGAGGCTAGGCCAGCGGTCTGAAGAACTACTGTAGAAGTGGGAGTCGAACCCGGCTCCCCTATGTTCGCCTTTTTCGCGTGGTCGGTGGTCGCAGCCCCAGACGCGGCTATTGTGGCAGCTTCTGATGTGGGCTTAAGAGGATGGAACGTCTCTTCTTCGCCGTCTGATGGATGAGGGGTATCGGGCGTGAGCTGATAATAGTCTTGGCTCTTCCTTCGTAAGATGTTCTTATTAACCTTACGTGTGCGATGATCTTGAATGAGTGACATCTGTTCATCGGTCATCCAGTTGCCAATGTTCATATCCAGACCCGGATAAATCAGTATAAGTCCTTCCGGCACTGGTAAAGTCTGTTGACCTAGCCATCGCTGGGAGCCGTAATTGGCAGATTGCAAGATCATCAAAATGACTCCAGTAGCGAGGTTTCCGCCAGCACTGTCTCCTGTGAGTATAATACGTGGTGACGAGTTTCCGGCTAGACCAAGACAGCGTCCTTGGGTAGCTATGAGCGTGTGATACACATCATAGCTCTCGTTAAGGGCGTAAGGGTATGGGTACTCAGGCGCCTTTTTATAGTCCAAACTAAGAACCGGTAATCCTGTCTTACCAGCCCACGTAAGGAGTTTATCATCATGGTGTCTCGGAGTCATTGCCACATACCCACCTCCAGGGATGTCCAAGACGATCTTAGTATGATTCTTGAGCGCCGACAACGGTCCGTCGAAATACAGCCATGCATTGACAGGCTCCTTGTATGAGGATTCGGCAGGTCTAGGAATACGGATAGCTCGCGGTGGATACCGAGTGAGCTTCGGCCTCATCAAACTTGTTAAAAGCGAGAGATATGGGGTCGTCCCCTTGTTCCAGGAAATCCTTAGATGATCCACAGTGAGCATCCCTCTAACCTTCCGGACCTTTTCATCTGCTTGTTCGGCAGCAATGAGATAGTGCACAGTAAATATGACCGAGGCCAAATCCCTTAGCCATTTCCTCCGGATTTTCATCGCCGTCCAAAAGCCCGCATCCAATGCGGTCATCACCCATGTTGCTCGGAAATACGATCTGGTATATAGGTTTGCAAGTGGTTCGGGGCTTTCGAGTCCAAACAGTTTTGCAAAGTTTCGAGATAGGTACAGCCATAGGAGCGTTATTACCATGGTCTGCCACGCAGTAAGTCGCTTCGACAGGCGCCTGGACAGCCTACGTAGGATTGGAGGGCCATTCTTGTTGCCACTATCGAGTATTAGCATGCTTCCTTCAGGACGGGTTTTTTGAAAGAGCTAACCGCAAGAGATAGAGCGACCAAAAAGACACAACGGCAAACACCTGGATCTTCCTGAACTTGGTAGAAGGCCGGCCCAAGACGTGATCTAAATGTTCTAGTCAGAAAAAGGCGCAAGTAGTGGAATTAAGCATCAAAGGAGAATCATCTACCGATCATATTCAATCGCAAGCAATGCCTAGCACGTTTGCCCAACCGGAGACTTCTTCAAGTCCAGTCTCGAGGTGAAAAATCGACATGAAAAACACAAGTCGAGTGTGCAATGAGTTGTCGACAGTAGTCACACACTGCCTTGGGGGAGGCAGAGGCTACTGTCATGGCATAGGTGATGAGGATAAGGAGTCAATAAGAAACAAAATGATACGCGTGACATTAAGATAATGTGGTGACATAGGAAGGAGTAGGTATGTACTGTAGCACGATTGGCATGTGAAAGCTGACTCGGTATTCGGATCCCGGTTAAATTAAACCCCGGGAGAGCGGAGATTCTCCTGCTCTATGAAGACTTCATTCTTTTGTATATATTGTGATTGTTATTGTTAACCGTCAAGTACGTCTCTTGATAACAACTTTTGCATTTGTTTTAACACGCTCAAGGTAGTCAATACTACTGCTGTGCTAATATCATTCTCAGCTGCTCGTCGGTTCCATTAGAGTCTTGCCGGTTTTGTATTCAACAAGCGGAACGTCCATCTATATCTACCACGTTATTGCTTGGATTCCAGATGGAAATGAATCCGATTTTGCAAGAATATTACTGCTCTTCGTTTTCCTTTATCCAAAATTACGAAATGGCAGACAGGACCTTTTTCCAAGAATGTATTTCTTTATCCAAAGCAGCTTACGCTTCCGTATTGTGATGTGCATTATCACAGACTTAAAAGCGTTCATATCTTCGACCGCTTCCAACTTAGCTATCTTCACATCGTTCCGCTCTATTATACTGCTTTTACTCAGCGTCTACAGAATATGATCTGTTCCTGATCTACGGACTCCGACCTACCACGTACGCTTTTCCTCATCTATAATGTTGCGCGACGACTTCTATAAGGAAATGGACGATTACTACAAGGCGATCATTTGGTGGCGCAACAACGATCTCGGTCCATGCCGATCCTCCACATGCCCGGTGAAAGTCGCTCATCCAGCTGGGCGCTTTTGCCATAACCAATATGAGCGTACGGATAACCGTCACTTCGTTTTTGGGACTTGCATTCCGCCTCCAGAGATCTGGTGGGCATACGACAGACTTCGAGACGGCCGTGGCAGTAATGTTGATGCAGAAATTGTTGACGCCTTCCGCGACAATCACGTATTCCAGGGACGATCGTACGAAGGGCTTCCTACCGGTCCGGAATAGTAGAGTAAATACTACTAATCCTTCGAGATAAATTTGGCCTAAGGGCGGCTTCTCCGTTTTCAGTTCTAATATATAGCAGTTTGGAGCTCGAAGGATGTACTCGGCTGGCTGTTTGATAGGGATCAACCTTCGGCACCAGAGATATTACTGATAAGCTGGCCGTCAATCTTCCGCCGACTTTTATTATCTTCAGTTTGCTTCTATAAAATGTGTTCACTTACCTACTGTCCGACCATAGCAAGCAGGCTTCTTCTCATTCAAATTTATCACATGCTTTATTAAGAAATACATCTCAACTCACCGGCTCAAATGCATCCCCGTAGGCTTCACTCATTCCTGTCAGCGACTGTCCATAGCGTTGTGATATTGTCACATGGGATCAATGAGGTCGATTTTACTCGGTCCTCGGCATGTTCAGTACGGTTTTCTGTCTTTTTTAACGTCTTTCCTTTAACATCATGGGTTCTTGCGTTGTTGCGGATGGCACAACCATTGACTGATCCCAAACAGTCATTCGCGGGTGCTGTTTGAGTTAGCGAAGCCTACCATAGTTGCCGACGCTGGTGGCAGCGAGATGAATATGCTCTTACTTAGTTAGCCCAATTCTTCTGGTCAGCAAAGGTAGTCCTACGGGTTAAAGCCTCGGCTTCTTACGGTGTCGAGGAAAGAACAGCACTTTATCAACACCACATCACCTTACAACCCGTTCTATCCATTCCCCCACCTCAGTCTCTACATTGCCATCAGCACATTTCTTCATACTGTAATTGTTCTTCAATAGCTTCTCAAGTGTACCCTTAGCAATCTGATATTCTCTAACTTATTGAATGGAAGGCATTTACAGTATATTCGTTGGCTTCTTTACCCGTCGTTTCCATCGACCTTAAATCGTTCAAGGAACTTGGCCTTGCCTCTCGTTCCCACACCTCATAGGTACAGCTCTCAATCAGTACCCAATACGGCAGCATCCTTCCCAGATCTCGCCAATATTACCTTGTGCTTCCCAAGTTCAATTCATTAAGGAAGTTTCAAGAGCTATATTAGCATCAAGCCAGGTCTGGACACCAGAATACCCACCGCCTTGGTAAGCGTATGGCAGATTGCTGCAAGAGTCAAGTAGAGTTCTAACATGGTATCCTTCAGCTTCGAACTCTTGAATCGAGGGCCTACATCGTCCCTCAGATTGTTTTCTCAGGACGTTGCGCTCAACCATAACACCACACTATCGGTTAGTATACTAGCGTGACATTCCTGCCTTGATTAATAGGTCTTTGCTGACTGCTTGGTCGGTTCTTCCAGCCGCCGCCATGCCGTTCGAAGCGGAAAATCTTCTCAATACCAGCCGTGGCGCATATGATACTACGGGCCTGCCGAAACCGCAACCACCAAAAGCTCGTTGAGGAACACATGAAAATTGAAACTAACGCCATCGATACACCCCAGAGTCTCAACTCGCCGTTAAATATAGAGAAAGGTGGCTTGCAAGCATGAAATAACAAAAAACAACATGATGATTTGGCGTATCTTACTGAGTAGTCCCAACTCTTCCACCCAATAAAAACTTTCCGCTGCATGTATTGTACTTGCTCATACCCGCTAGAGTTCTCACAGACCAATCAAACCCTCATACTCACCCAGTCTCGCCCATCGATACCTACAGGCTACAAACATGCCAGTATCGACTCTGCCCTGTGCCTTCACACCCACAATACAAAACAGCTACTGTGCATAACAAATCTTGCCAACTTGAACGTGCTGTATGAGACGATACCCTAATGGAGTTTATATCAAAACCGTAGGGGAAGAGGAGTACATCCGACAGCCTCCTGTGGTTGAGAGAATGTACTCCGTGGGAAGCGTCCAGAACAAGACAACGACGCGGAGATAGGAGTTGCCGGAGGCCAATCACGGTTAGTAAGGTATCTTACTCCGGAACTCCGGGCCGACCTTTAGCAAGCTTACTGATCACTGCGTCACCAATGTGGGGTTCTGAAATCTTTTTATCCCCGCCCCTCGGTTCAATTCTCATATATAAGGTATAACAATATCCGCAACGAAAACCACAACATCATTCACATTACACTCAAAGTCAATCTCTTTCGTACTTGATAAAATCTTCGTTAATATGTCACAACCAAAAGTGCTTATTGTTCTTACCTCTCAATCCAAGATAGGCAACACTGATAACCCCGCTGGATGGTATTTGGTATACATCCAATTCACACTATTCTGCTCCATTAATCTGTCCATCGACGAGCAACCTGCTAATTGAGAATTACCTACAGCCCGAGTTTGCCCACCCTTACTATGCCCTAGCTCCCCACACTCAACTTACCGTCGCCTCACCCGCGGGCGGCGAAGCTCCCTTGAACCCAGGCTCAGTTGAAGCGTTCAAGGAGGACAAGGAGAGTATGAAATTCTTGAAGGAGCAGGAGTCACTATGGAAGAACACCGAAAAGCTGTCGAGCTTTACTGGAAAAGCCAAGGATTTTGACGCCATTTTCTTCGTTGGTGGTCATGGACGTAAGTTGTGCCTTGAAGTCTCTAGGAATTGCACGCGCTGATGATTTTGGTACAGCAATGTTTGACCTAGCCACCGACTCCACCTCCCACCAGGTGGTCCGCGAATTCAAAGAAGCAGGCAAAGTCATCTCCGCCGTCTGCCATGGCCCGGCCGCTCTCGCCAAAGTCAAACTCTCCGACGGCTCTTTCCTCATTAAAGACTCCCCAGTTACAGGCTTCTCCGACACCGAAGAGGACTTATCACAGATGTCGAGTGCAATGCCCTTTATGCTTGAGGATGAACTGAACAAGAACAGTGGAGGGAAGTTCGAGAAGGCGAAGGATGATTGGGCTCCTCATGTTGTGACGGCGCAGGGAGGAAAACTGATTACGGGACAAAACCCTGCTAGTGCTGCCCCAATCGGCCAGGCTATTCTGAAGGCCATAGGGAAGTAGATGATACATCTCGGATAGGCTTCGTTCGAATCCTCTGTCATGCTATAGTATCATATTTGTCTAGCCAAATACCGTCCTTACCGTCTGATGATCCATGTAAGCTGATAAACAAGGATTTTCGGAGTGCAAGCTAGGTAGGGTATTCGACTGTCCTGAACCACAGGCAAAGAGCGACCTTCGAAGAATATCCTTGAACGGAGTTCAGTCTTTTCTTGGTACGGAGATTTGAAGAGTTGAACGATAGATGGTCGAGATGGTTGGCTGTAGTGGCTGGCGCTAGCAAGCGCTGGCAATTTGTCTTTTTCTGCTTCTCACTTTGGTCTGATCTTTTATGTCGAACATATACCTTATCTTGATCATATATTACACTTCAGTCATTGTATGAACTTACTTGCAATGGATAGGAAAACCTTCAGCTTCTCAGTCGCTTTCTCATCAACACAATCACATTCCTTCCTGCTTTCTTAAAAATTGTTCTCGTCGCCACAATTGCCTTTAACCGCTAGGTAGCAACCACGTTCCGTTCATAGCAAAGAACAGATATTCCATGAAGATGTAGTGACCACCTCGGAGTTAGATCAGATTTGCAACCTCGATTTAAAGGACTTCAAACTATATTTCTCTGCGGGAGATGTTGCATCCATCGCGACGGCTGCCAACTCGAATCCGCAAGTGCTCAGTCGCCTTCTCGACCACGGCAGAAACCTGTGCGGGGATCCTCATACTCAAATCGTGGATTTGCAAAAGTTCCTATCGATACGGAACAAGTATGGCCCAAACAACACCGTTTCCGAAAACCCGGCAAGTCACAATTCGCTACTGCTCCAAGCAATCAGATCCCAGCGTCCTGAAAATGTCAAGATACTATTGCAAGCAGGAGCAAATTCAAATGGTGTACCTTTGGAAAGTACATCTGCCAATACAGCTTCATTCCTACGCTTCGGACCATCGTTTGAAGACCCGTATGAAATGCCATGGTACAACCGAGAGGATGTACTTTTTGCAATTGGCTGCCGTCAGCTTTTCCAAAATACGTCAGAGGAGATAGAAGATCGTTACGAGGACTGTACAGCTAGATTCTGGTCTGAACTTTCGTCCCGAAGCTTCAACGATATTGACCATGGCGATACCATTCCAGCCGTGGTAGAGGCCGCTCAGGGACCGTCGGTGGAGATACTAGATCAAGTCTACGCAGCAAAGTCAGACTGTTCTTTTTGGTTGTCTGACCCGCTAGAAATTACCATTCCCGCAACGGTCTCGTAAACGCCCTCCTAAACACCTCTCACACCATCAAACACCTCTCACACCACTCCAAAAAACCATCACTTACCCCTCTCCCTCTCCCTCTCCCTCTCCCTCTCCCTCTCCCTCTCCCTCTCCCTCTCCATCCCCCTCCCCCTCCCCCCCTATCCCACTCCCATATCACGTCGAATAACCTCCCCCCCCCCTCTCTCTCACATTCATATATAAAACCACACCACCACAGCGACACTTAAAACCTCTCTAGTCTTCGAGAAACTGAAGTCGAAATATAGGTTACAGTAGATACGGGTGGTAGGTAGATAGGTAGATAGGTAGGTAGGTAGGTAAATAGGTAGGTAGATAGATAGGTAGGTAGCTAGGTAGGTAGCTAGGTAGGCAGGTAGGTTCGTAGATAGATAGATAAGGGAAGAAGAAAGAAAGAAAAGAGGCAAGGAAACAGGAGGAAATGGATGGGGGAGGAGGAGGAGGGAGGATATGGTTTATCTTCTCGTCTGGAGCCGGGGTTTTTTTTTATATATATTGGGGATTGAGCGAGAATCGACGAATGGGATTACAGTGCAGTAGATTAGAGGTCACCGATACGATTTACATTCAGCAGTGCCGTTTGAGGCCTCGACTTTTGCGCAGTAGCGAATGCAGCGTTGTGAGGGGCGGTACAGTATTTCGTGAGGTACCTATACGGTTACTTTTCCACATCATCGCCGCTGGGTATTCTGGAATTAAGAAAGTTCCAGATGGTTTTCTGAATTCTTCTCTTGAGATACGATTCCCATCTCTAACCCTACAGAACCACATTCAACCCCACATAAAAGCGAATCTCATGCGCCAACGCCAATGCCAACGCCAACGCCAATGCTAGCTCCCCTCTTCTCGATACCAACCCTCTTCCTCTTCCCCAACGGCAGCTTAATCCCAGGCCCCAACCCTGTCCTCAACCCCCCAAACCTCATCCTCTTCCTCCTCGCCGCCCCGCCTCTCTCCTCCGCCCTCCCCACCCCCTCATCCACCCAGGTCATTCTCTCAATTCTAAAACTCACGCCATCATGGTCGCGGCCCCAGGCGCGGGATTTGATGCCGTGGGCGGCGGTCGAGGCATAAGACTCGAGGGTGGGAAGGATGAGGAGGGTTATGTGGAGGTCTTTGCCTATGGGAGGGATGATTGGTGAGGGAGGGGTGTACGACACGATCTCGGTTGTTCGTTTGTTCTTGGTGGCTGGTGTTGGTTTGGAGTCAGGAGCTATGTCTACGCAGAGCATGGACAGATCGATATCATCGCCCCAGTCGCCTCGGATCCAGCCGGCGTGGATAGCGGCGGCCAGGGGATCGCTGTCGTCGGTGTAGACGTCTGAGCCCCAGAGTGTGCGGCGGCGGCAGACGTCTTCTCGTTCGGTAGGCGTGAGGTAGTATCTTGGGACTCGGACGGTGAAGGTGCAATTTTCTTGGCCGTCAAATCGGGCCATGGGTTTTGGTGTACTTGTGTAGCCTAGTTTGTTGTGGTGGAAGTCGGTGGAACTGATGGAGGTAATTGAAGGACAATACAATGTGGAGCCGAGATGGTGACGTGGCAGATGACGGATACTGTCTAGCAAGGAATCGTTGTTGATGGTTGTCTTCGGCATACGAGGAGGTACAACAGGGGGAGCTGCGGAAAGTTTTGGCTGGGGAGTTCGACGATGTTTTTGGTCAAGTTGGTGATGATGATGATACGGGATTGGGTTTCCTTGTTCGTCAAGGCCGTGATTGTGAGGACTGGAAACATGAGTAACTCTCTTAGGTCAAACACAGAGGGACACACTGGTAATTGTTGGACTTGTTCCTCTTTATACCCCTGGAACCAATAATACCGGTGGAAGCTCGACCTTCTCCATCGACATCCAACTTAAGATCGTCTTCCTTCGACTTCTTTGGACGTTTAGTGTTCCTTGACCGAGCCCGAGGCTTGTTGAATTCGGTTAGATCACTTCGATTTCCAAAGGGGGTTCTTCGCTCAGGCTCGTGATTCCGAATAGGACTTCGTTGGAAAGGTGTGGAAGTTTCGCTACGCATTGGACCAGCACTGCCTACACCACTCCCAATACCGATAAACATCCTAGCAAACTCACTCTTGATGCCGGGATCACTCGCGGGAGTACTAAGTTTGCCTTGGGCGCCTTGTACAGCTTGAGGCAACGGTGATACACGACCACCCCGTTTCTGGTTCTCCATAAACAAAGACAGCGAGCTCTTCTGTAGTTGATTCATTTCCTCTCCGGTTCTTGTTTGGTGGTCAACGCCGTCGATTGTCGAGGGCGCACCTAAATTTGCCGGAACAGAAGCGGTCCTAGGGTACATGTTGTCTTGCCTAGCATCCGCATTCTCAACGAAGCGGGTCTGCTGGTTAGCTGGAAATTGAGATGTGCCATTATGTTGTGACCCCACTGCTACGAGGCGCTCTTCACGCAGGCGTCGGAGGGATTCAGGCGAGAACGGTGACTGGCTGAGATTGGGAGGGACAGGTGGGTTGCGCTCCAGCACGCGGTTCAGGATAGACCCGGCTTGCAGACCAACACGATTGCTAGTAGCTTCGGTTTTTGTAGAAGATTTAGTTAGAAACGAGTAATTCGAGCCACTGAGTCGATCCTGTTTAGGGCTCGTGTGCGCCGACGTATTGGCGAGTTTTCTTTCTGGTGGTGGAACAGCCTCTGGCTCTGGCATAGCCCGCGGCACGATATAATCACGGCGCGCTTGGCCAAAGGCAGTAGCGCGATAATTATCATCTGTATTCCCAAGGTATCTCTTGGCACTTTGTAGCCGCCGAAGCTCGTCTATTTCCGACGTAGCCGAGTGCTGTTGCATCTTGTCCTGCACTTCAAGAGGAGAAGTGCTGTACCCGCTGGGTTGACTATTCGGGCGCTGCATTATTCTGCCTGCGCTTTGGTGTCGGCTGTGTGCATCTTTCCAATCCTGCCGCGAGCCGGTCTCTGACAAAGGTGAGTATCGAGGCGGCTGAGTAGATGGCGTCGCTCCGAAATTGGAGATTTCGGACACCGTAGCCTCTGCACTGGCCGTAGGACGCTGCGGTGATCCACCAGAGAATGCACGATGTGGCCGTGCCGTTACACCTTGCGTAGGTTTGTATCTCTCAGGAGAATGCGATTGGGAATTCCCAACACCATTGTGGTGAAGGCGGCTGGGTGATTTGGTGGGTATGGACGGTGATGCAGTAGTTGAGATGATCGTCGAAGGAGGATTCGAGTATGCTATAGTCTCGCGAGCCGATCTTCCTGGATCGGTCCCGAGCATCGACGAAATTGACATACTGCTTCCAGGGCGAGGGGCTGTCGACAATGCTGGAAGCTCGCGATTAGCAGAGAAAGGAGGAGGGGGCGGGGGCGGAGGTGGTCTATGCGACTGTGAGAGCTGAAGACCCTGTTGTGCGTGCGAAGTCTGTGGGGATGAGGGAGGCAGCATATGACGGCCATTGAAGGGTGGAGGGGGAGGAAGTGGTTGATCTAGGTGAATACGTGGTTATAGTCAGTCAGTGTGCAGAAATAGTATGTACACAGTGTCGCAAGCTTCAACGGTATGCTGTGACACAGTCTAGGTCGTGCAGTGAACTAGGTACCGATCTGTCGACTTGGAAAGCACGAACACTGGGCACTGCCGATGCGCTGCGGGGAAGGGTGCGCTTAAGAAGGGGGTAATCACGTACCTTCAAGCATCGTTGGCGAAGCAGGTCTGTTTATCATCTGTCTTGTTGGCTCTCCCTGAAGGTTCCGCAGTTGTGACGAATGTCCATAGCTGGAAGGTTGAGCAGAAGGTGGTGGTGGTGGTGGTAGGGTTTGCTGAGAAATGTTCGCAGAGTCCACATCTGAAACGGGTTTAATGCATGCGTCAGCAAGGAAGAGTCATCGGTACGCTAATGTGAAGATCCCGAGGATGACAGGGATGGAACGGGATGTGGGGAATCCTGGCAGATAGTATAGTATGAAGTAATCGAAGGCATGCGGAAGTCGGAGGAAGATGGAAGTCAAGGCTGAGCATGGAAGAATGAAAATCAGGCTGGATTAATAGCAGATGGGGTGTCGTGACTAGCAGTTCGTAACCCATACAAAGCGTGGCTAAGCAGTAACACAACACAAGCTTGGCAAGCAAAGTCCAAAAAAGAAGCGACCCTTGGTGATGATCCCTGGCTCTTCGAGCGTGAGACGGAGTAATGGAATGAAAGACACAATACGTTGATAACGCAAAACCACTTGGGGGGGATGTCCCATAGACAGAAGTCGCATCACCGCCTTCGATGATCAACGAAGGTATTGGATCAAATGACAGTGCAGCCGACAAGTATGTAAGAATCAATCGCAGATGGACACGCATGCATGAAGAGCGACAACAGAAGCTCTGACATTGCGGAGAGATATGTTAAGACAAGAATTCTGGTAAATACTCGTATACCAAACAAATCACATACCTGACGATATCCTCGAGCCGTAACGGTCTATCGGTCCAGCATCAAAAGGCGTGGCCGAGCCGTAACTATTCCGCCGCGGCTGTGCTATATTTGCAAAGTCCGAAGCGCCTGGGAAAAGGTTCGCGTTGAGCTGCGAATGAATGGGGAAGGTATATGGTCGAGTAGGGTTTGTCGGCGGACTCCTCTGATCCTCGTGCTCGTTTCGACGGCGGAAGAAGGGATCACCAGCAGGCGGTATCTCCGCTCTGTGCGTGGCAGGCTGTGGTGTGTATGGAGGAGGTGGTATTGGGGCGAATCGCGGATCATGGGAGGGTTGGCTTGATGGTGGCCTGCTGAAGGGATGTGGGGCTGAACGACGTTGGTCCATGGTCGAGCAGGAGCGCGATAAAGGGTGGCCGATGCGAGGGAATTCGATTCTATTGGAGAGAGTGGGAGGGTGGGATTCTCAGAGAAGAAACATCCTCAGGATCCGAGTGGCGAGTGGGCATGAATTTAGTATTGATTCCTGTATCATCATTTTATTCCATGACAGTACTTCGGCGTATCTAGATGTGATGTGGATGAAGAAGCAAAAAGAGACAGGATTGGGGGGATTGGGAAGGCCTGGGGCACGCGGGAAGATGCGGGATCCCTGTTGTTGGTCCCCCTGTCACGACGTCACTTTCCCTGCCAATCTCCCGGAAGGATCTAGACCCAATTTGGTGTGGACGGCAAATCCCAGGGCATCCCGATTCCCGAGCATCAAACCAGTCGGTATCGATATCGAGGTGGAAGTACGGACAGTACTCCATACTCCGTACAGTAACCAAATCGTCAATCTCCTTTTCCCTCCCTTTCTGAATATAGCCAACTCACTCGTCTGCTGCATGAGATGGCTGGCCATCGACGGCCTTGTGCACTTCAATCCTTCTGCCCCCGCAACTGTGCACGTGCCAGCTCTGGGCCTGGTCGTCGCCCAAGTCTCCGAGTCGCATCTATCTAGCAACACCGCTCTGCACATCAGGGATATGCTTCCTCTGCCAGGAAGCCCGTCGTCATCCTGGGCAATGTACAAGTCCAGACTGAAAGCTGCTTTGGACGGCGCAGACCCTCGGGTCTGCACTGCGTTCTGGTTGTTCGGTACGCTTCACTGTTCGCGTCTACGTCAGTATACTGACACTCTCAAGGCTTGATCAACAACGTCCTTTACGTCGTCATACTCTCAGCAGCCCTTGATCTGGTCGGCCCAGACATACCCAAGAGTGTCGTCCTTCTAGCAGACGTTTTACCCTCGTTCCTGATGAAACTCATTGCTCCTTATTTCATCCACGTCGTACCATATCCGATTCGCATACTCCTCCTAGTAACGATATCAACCGTTGGCATGCTGCTCATCGCCCTGACGCCGGAATACACCGACGGGGGCACCGTTTCCACCAAGATGGCCGGAGTGATATTGGCGAGTCTCAGCAGTGGAATGGGCGAGCTGAGCTTCCTGGGTATGACGCACTTCTACGGCCCCTTCAGCTTAGCTGCTTGGGGGAGTGGAACCGGGGCTGCTGGGCTTGTAGGAGCAGGGGCATATGCGGTTGCCACTACGTCGGTCGGGTTGAGCGTGAAGAGCACTCTCCTCGCTTCGTCGTTTCTGCCAGCAATCATGCTGGTTAGCTTCTTCGCGGTCCTGCCGCTGGAGCCTTTGAGGCGGAAGCACGCACGGGACACGTCCACGGTTCTCTTCGAGAACGAGGACGACGTAGATCGTGAAGGCGATGTGACGGCAGACCGTGAAGATGAAGGGCTTCTTGGTGATTCTCAGCATTCCACCGTTTCTCTCGCCAGCAAAAAGATGCATCAATCCTGGCAAGCAACCTTTGTCAACAACTTAAAACGTGCCCGCGGCCTCTTCTTCCCATAGTACGTCCCCATCCTAGCCTTCATCCATGCCGGCGAAAAACCCACCACTCTCTCCCCCTTCTCCTCACTAATCCCCGATTTCCCCCCTTAGCATGCTCCCCCTCCTCCTCGTCTACACCTCCGAATACACCATCAACCAATCCCTGCACCCCCTCCTCCTCTTCCCCCTCCCCACCACCCCCTTCACGCACTACCGCTCCTTCTACCCCACCTACGCCACCCTCTACCAGCTCGGCGTCTTCCTCTCCCGCTCCTCCCTTCCCCTTTTCCGCCTCCGCAACCTCTACCTCCCCGCCCTCCTCCAATGCGCCAACCTGCTTATCCTCCTCCTGCACGCCCTGTTTCCGTTTCTGCCAAACGTCTACGTCGTGTTCTGTATCGTGCTCTGGGAGGGCCTGTTGGGCGGGGCGGTGTATGTGAATACTTTTGCCGCGGTGGCTGAGGGCAGGGCGGGGGAGGAGAGGGAGTGGTGTCTTGGGGCCGTGAGTGTGAGTGATAGCGCGGGGATTTGCGTGGCCGGGGTGGTGGGGTTGGGGTTGGAGGGGGCGGTGTGTGCGTGGCAGGTTCGGAGGGGGAAGGATTGGTGTCGGCGGCTGTGAGGTGGGGGGGGGGTGGAGTGAGGTTGTGGTTTGGTTCGAACAACTATTTGTCGTATATAGGAGGAATATGATCTAATCTATAAGAAGGCATGGCTGCACACCTTCGAAGCAAAATATCTATACTTCGAGCACAATCATCACCTCCCCCTCGGAGCCATCTCCTGCTGCCCCATCGTCCCCTCCACCTCTTCCCCCTTTCCAACAACCACTTCCATCGCCTGCCCCAGAATGCCTAAGCCTTCCTCAATCTCCACCTCACTGATGATCAACGGCGGCACAAACCTCAACGTGTTAGTCCCGCACGTAATAACCAGCAACCCCCTCTCCCTCGCCGCCGTCACGATCGGTGTCGGATCTTGGGACAGCTGTAAGCCAAGGATGAGACCTCGTCCGCGGACTTCGGTGATGAGGGTTGGAAAGCGCCGTTGGAGAGTCGCGAAGCCGCGGCGGAAGATTTGTTCCTTTTCGAGGACTCCGTGTTGAAGCTCGGGCTCGGAGAGGCGAGAGAATATGTAGTGCGCTAGGCGGCAGGCGAGGGGGTTGCCGCCGAAGGTGGTACCGTGGTCGCCTGTGACGACGCATTTGGCTACTTCTTCCGAGACGATTGTGGCGCCGATTGGGAAGCCGTTGCCGAGTGCTTTGGCTGTGGTGAGGATGTCGGGGTGGGCTGAAGGGGGGAGGATTTGGTGGGCCCATAGTTGGCCTGTTCTGGAGAGGCCGCATTGGATTTCGTCGTAGATGAGGACGGCACCTACTTCGTTGCAGCGGTTTCGGATGGTTTGGAGGAAGGAGGGCGTGGCAACGTTAACACCGCCTTCGCCTTGGATGGGTTCGACTATCACGCCGCACGTCTTTTCTGTAACCAATCCTTTGATAGCTGTTTCGTCATTGTAGGTCCCGTACTTGAAGCCGGGTATCATCGGCGAGAAAGGTTTCTGGTACTTTGGGTTTGGGGTCGCTGATAAAGCGCCCATGGTCCGGCCATGGAAGGAGTTGTTAAAGGAAACGATCTCATGCTGTTCACCTGATGGCTGCCGTACTTTGCCGACTTTACGGGCGAATTTGATGGCGGCTTCGTTGGCTTCGCTGCCAGAGTTGCAGACGAAAACTTTGGATGCCTTGTGCATGGAACCTGAGGCTTGCGTTTTGGTAACGATTAGTTTTGAGAGTTCGCCTGTCCAGGGATTGTGGTAAAGATTCGAAGTGTGTACTAGTGTCCGCGCCTGCGTGTTCAATTCTCAGTACGGTATATAGCTTTGCCAGATCTGATGGTCTGACTTGCTGTGCTATCAATTTGCTCGTCTCTGGATCACAATGGCCCAGTGCATTGACAGCGATGCCAGCTGTGAAATCTAAATACCGACGGTTCTCAATGTCCCACAGATAGCACCCCTCTCCTTTGACCATCATTGGTGGCGGACGAACGTATGTGGCTACCATGTAGGGGGTGTGTTGGCCAACTATCGCTGCGGTCTGGGAGTCTGAAGGAGGGTCAGGAGTGGGTAAGGAGGCTTCTTTCTGAAGCCCGTCAGCATGAATACAATCTCATTGCATACCGGACGAGCTCACGGAAATGTCATGTCGGCTTTCACGTAAGGGACTTGAGGTGGGGACAGCCATGGCGGTGGCATTGCGTCTGGACGGTTTTGCTCCAACGGCGGAGATGCAAGCAGCACCATTAAGGCATGAAACTGCACGTCGAGTAGCTGTTTGTAAAGCCATTCTACAACGATATCGGGGTGTGATAGCAAGTCGGTGGAGAAAGGTAGTCCCTCGGCCACACAAAAGCAAATGTTGAGATTTGGGAATGTCTGAGTCTTATCGATTAGAGACCGCGCTAGTCTACATTCGGAGAATCCGGGGAATCTGCAACAAGGCCGGCCACACCGACAGTCGATCCATCGCGTTCGCCTCTTTGTTTTTGGTTGGTTCTGTGAGCTATCACGAAAGGATCTTGAAGGTTGTCTATCGTACCTAGTGTTGATGCACGTGATGCTCAGGGCCTATCCTAATCGGGTTAGTCAGGGGTATCTGTTGGTTTAAGGTACCAAGTAAGGTAGTTACTTTACCTAGCTGAACCTCCACCTCCATAGATGATAGAATCCACACGACTACGCAAATGTTAGCACAGTAATGTCAAGCGAAAGGCTGAAGTGAAGAATGCTCGTCGGCAAAAAGAGCCCGTAGAATACTCTAGTACGGAACAAGGTAGTCTCCGCTTTTAGTGTTTCGAGCAGGAGGGATGCACGTGTATGACGCCATAACCCAACAGTCACCGCCCCACCCACGCCACCTTATTTACCGAACCGAACAGAACTACGTCAACACACATCTGACAGCTGATCCCCCCCCCAACAGTCATGGCTGTCAGTCGAATATATATACACGGTTCTAATGTCCTCCGCCCTTCCTTGACATTCCTCACATTCTATTCATCACTTCGACCACCTTGAACCGTCTCCCAGCCAACAAACTCCCATACCGTACACAGCTACCCCTTACTGTACCTTATGTAGATTGACATTTTGTAGCTCGTCGCGCATACCATTATGTCGGCTACTGAAGCGGAGAAGACTGTTCAGAACGAGGAGTCGAAAAGTGAGGAAGCATCAGAAACATCGCCCAAGCCTACACGAGAGGATGGAAAAATTGAGCTCCAAGAATCGGATTGCTACGACCAGCTCGGTTTTGGTTTCCCCCTCTGGAAAAGATGGACCATTCTGACCGTCATTTTCTGGGTTCAAATGTCCATGAACTTCAATGCGAGCGTGTACGCAAACGGCATCATCCCCTTATCCGAACAGTTTCATATCAGCAAGCAAGCGGCGAGGGTGGGACAGATGGTATTCCTGGTTGCATACGCCTTCGGAAGTGAATTGTGGGCGCCCTGGAGTGAAGAGCTGGGACGGTGGCCGGTTCTCCAGCTCAGTTTGTTCTTCGTCAACATTTGGCAAATACCTGCCGCACTCGCCCCGAATTTTGGAACTATCGTCGTGGCCCGTTTCCTTGGTGGCATCTCTTCTGCCGGTGGCTCTGTGACCCTAGGCATGGTGGCCGACATGTGGGAGGCTGATGACCAGCAGTATGCCGTGGCCTATGTAGTACTTTCCTCGGTCGGTGGCTCAGTGCTTGGTCCAATCGTTGGAGGTTTTATCGAAACGTATCTCTCGTGGCACTGGATCTTCTGGATTCAACTCATCTTTGGTGCCGCCGTTCAGGCCGCGCATTTTTTTCTGGTACCGGAGACTAGAGCTACCATCATGCTTGATAAGATAGCAAAGAAGAAGCGCAAGGCAGGAGAGACAAACATCTACGGTCCAAACGAGCTCAAACAGCATCGAATGTCAATGAAGGAGATGCTGGTCATCTGGTATCGACCCTTTGAGATGTTTATCCGAGAGCCGATCGTGCTTTGTCTATCTCTACTCAGTGGTTTCAGCGACGCCTTGATCTTCACCTTCCTAGAGTCGTACGCCCCCGTTTTTAAACAATGGAACTTCAATACCTACCAGACTGGCCTTGCGTTTCTACCCATCGCCATCGGATACTTTATTGCCTATTTCTCCTTTTTCCCCTTTATTCATCGGCACCGGGCGATCCGACGCAAAGATCCAGATGCTCTTCAGCCGGAAGCTCGATTATATTGGCTTCTGTGGACCGCCCCGCTAGAGACTATTGGGCTTTTTGGATTTGCCTGGACGAGCCTGGGCCCGCCTCAGGTCCACTGGATAGCGCCTCTGATTTTTTCGGCTCTAGTAGGAATAGCCAATGTGAGTGCATCTGGTCTTCCTGTGTCACTCCAAAGAAGCGAAAGCTGATGCTGACACGTCGTCTTGCAGTACTGCATTTACATGGCTACAATCGATTATATGATTGCCAGTTACGGGCCATACTCCGCATCAGCCACTGGCGGCAACGCCTTGGCAAGGGATTTTCTCGCCGGTATCGCTGCCATGTACTCGACACCATTCTACAGCCTCCACATCAAACATAAACTTGAAATTCCCACCACCATCCTTGCTATTCTCGCCTTCCTTGTCACCATCCCAATCTTTATTTTTTACTGGAAAGGCCCCGTCGTCCGAGAGAGGTCGAAATTCGCCCAGACGCTCGCTAGTGATAAGAAAGCCCAAGGTGGTCGTTCTATCGCCACGGAAGGGGACAAAGCTGACGCGAATAATATGGAGAAAGTGTAGAGAGGCATATTCTTCTTTCATTGGGGGTTGATTCCATGGAACACTTCCCCCCTGCGCTGTTGGCAAACCTCGGGTTCTGGATAGGATTCATCCAGAGCTTTCAATCACTAGTCATGATTACGCCCCTGAAGGACGCTTAAGGAAAATCTTACCCGAGACCCGGCGAGAAGACGATCATGTGTTATGTGTGGACGGCCGAAAAGCACAACAATCTCTCAATATTCCTTATCGAGATACCTCACAGCGCAAAACGGATATATGGCATTACAAAGGGATTTTCTTCTGGCATGTAGACTAGAATAAGAACACATAGAAACGAGGATTCAACGGCCGAGACAACAATTCAATGCATCACCACGACCTGACAGCTTTGCACGAATCTCTTTTGTTATTTCCTCGCGTCCAAGCTGTGTGTTTGTTGCTAAAAACCCCACGTATCCTTAACAATCGCTAGCAGCAGTGCATGCCAATAAAGCATTCCATAGCCATACATGTCCTCTAACCGCCTCCACCATTCCATTTCCAACATCGTTGGCTCCCACGTGTTCCCCTAGGTATTACAGTAGGATATACATACTTCGGGTCATAACCCCGTATTCCCGCTCACGCTCAATTTGGAATTTTCGGCGTTTCGCTCGGTGGTTTTTATTCGAGTTGGCGTGGCTGTTGGAGGGTGAGGAATCCTTGAAACATGGGGGTTTTGGCTTCAATGGTGGGGGATTTTGTTTGGGAAAGAAACGCTGTCGAGGAGGGATGGGATGGGATGGGATGAGCGGTGAGGTGGGGGTTGAGTGGTGGAATGGAATGCACGATTTTCGAGGATAGTTGGTGTGGGAGATGTGGGCGGTTTATTGAGGTGGTGTTGGTCAGGAAGGGTGTGTATTGCGGTTGTGTTGTACATGATGGCTGGCTTGGGAGATGGGGTTTGGAGCGCTTTTGACGCTTCGATGGGGGCCGGCAGCAGGAGTTGAGGGGGCTTTTTGTTGTTGTTTTTCTTGTTGTGCTGTTGCTGTGGCCGCTTTGGCTTCTACTCTTCCTGGTTTCTTTGCTCATTGCTCACGGTCAAATGACTCATTTTCATTCTGGCTCATCAGCAATATTAACAATGAATTAGAACGCGGGCAAAATTCGAATCGGCACGGTTTCAGGTCTTCGGCAATAGTACAGTTACAATGCCGACGCATCATAAAAGATGAACATGAGGTCATTGTTGAAAGAGGAAATCAAGCAGAAGCGTACATTCGGAAAGAGCGAGAAGGAAACAAGTGAAAAGCAACGTCGTTGGTACTGAAGAGAGAATAACAAGCAGAGAAAGAGTATGTGTTGCAGGTAGTCGTCAACGTCCTCCTTAAGACGTATCAATCGTGAATGAAGAAACACTACTAGTACATACTGAAACCCGACAAATCGGATTTTCCCGGCCACTCGACAGCGACGTAGGCTGACACTGTTATAATCAATCTGGTGAAAGCTAATATATTTCTGGGGGCTGCAAAAAAGGTTCGGTGAGATTCTCACGGTGTCAAGAGGGGTGGAAAGTCGCTTCTAACATGGTTTTCCTGGGGGGCGAGAAAACCATGTTGAATCCCTCAATTTTATCCCAAGCATTCCAACGTTTGAGGAGCGGCAAACCACTCACAGTTCTGGCGTTGCAAGCAGAAGGGTCGACGGCCAGTGCACTCTAGCGAGGACGGAGATCTCTTCGCAGAGGGTCCCCTCAAAGTCGCAGAGCTATTAGCAGCGATAGTCCGAGCAAAGACAATAGCAATGATCAGAATTTCCCATTACTACTCACTACTAGGGACTTCCAAATTGTTGAAGACGACCTTCTTCGTCACAACCAAAGTCCGCAACACTTCCCGGTCGACGTAACCCTCATTTTCGCCCTGAGCTCTCGCGCATGCCCTCCCGCAAAGATTAGGGTTTCCGTGGTGAGTGGATATATCTCGGGGACACTGATACACCTTCTCCGTCCCCCAAGAAGGATGATATGTTCGCTCGGTATTTCCGTCCACGACGGTATCATAGCCCGCATCTACCCCTTCCCCTTTTCTCTCGTCGACCGAATACTGGACGCTCACTGCGCGCAAATAGCCTTTCTCCTTGAGCCATGTGTTCAGCGGCTGAATATTAAAATAGTCCGCTTCTACTTGTAAGGCACGGTATAGGGCGTGGTCGAAGCCGTTTTCGTTATAGAACACAGGAAGCAAGACATTACGCCGCATGTAGCGAAGAAGATGCTCGAAGAGGTCAGGATCCGCGTCAACGAAGTAGGAGCCATCGCTGGAGCGGGATGATGAGAATCTGTCGGAGATGATGCCTGCGAGCGTTGTGGATCCGGCAATAAGGGTTGAGGCGCGGGTGGTGAAACGGCGTTCGCCGACCTGGAGTTCGATGAGAGCGGAAGACGATGGGGCGGAGGGAGCTGAGGTCATGGTGGATTTTTCTAATAGTGACGAGACTGGGGGAGGTTGAGATGGTGGTTTGGCTTGTGGCGTGGTTTTATATAGACGGAGTGCTTTACAGCAACTTGACGCATCCACATCGCGGGAGTACAGCTGGTCTCCGTCAAAATTTCCTGAAACAATGAGATCTTTGTCCTGTGCGAGCATCGTTCCGTGTACTATCGGTTTTGTGCTGGCGACACATAACCTCGGGAGTCATTCTGGTCATCTATGTTTTCTTCGCCTTCTTTTATCTTTATATTAATTGAAAGCCCAGCTTCTAGCATCCGCCGTACGTTTCTCAGGCCTTCTTCCTTTGAGTTTTTGCCTTCCGCATTCCTTAGGGAAAGCGCACGCGCGATTGTGCTTTTCAGGATCTGCTCCACTTTCTCAGTCGGTCCCAAGGGTTATTTCGGACCGTGTCAAGTACATCAGTGGTGTCATTCATTCCTTGCCTGCTTTATAGCAATATCGTCGCTAAGTCGTGAATAAAGACTGGGCGGGAATCTGTTTCGAGAAGCTGCTTCCATTTCAAGCGAGCTTTGATCAGGGAACCTCGAACGTTGAGTACCTATATTAACACCCTAGGCCAATTGACCTGCCTAAGGTATGCAAGTATCGTGCCCTGTGGACGTAAGGTGAACAGACCGCTCAGGTTTGGCTTGGGTGCAATAGAGCTATGCTTTTGATCAGACTTTGGACAGGAGAAACTCAGCCTGATTGGTCTTATGAATGCTTCTGGGTTGACGAGATGTCAATTGTTAATGCAGCACTCCCACTCATGACGGCGAGCGCGACGGCTCTGCTCGAAGCCAATGGAATATAAGGGAATTAGGGAATTAGGGAATTAACGCGAACGAGGAAGAAAAAGAATGGAATAAGGAAGCTCGGTATTAGACCGCGAATCAGCCAACTGTATCAAGGAAATTTTCACGTATATTGTACTGCCGTTTTAGCTTCATGGCAAAGTTAAAGGTTGATACTCGCTGCGAGCAGCGAGTGCGATGACATAATCTTCATCTTACCGAGATCTTTGATTTCATTTCTAGTGCTCTCAGGTTATAGAGAACGCATAAGGAAGACGTGGGTGGTCAAGCCATGGAAGCCGCTGAGTCGCCATCCAGCTAAGGTGCGTAACCCTAAGACGGGAAGTGCCGCAACTTCCGTCCTTTGATCTTGCGATTGGCGAAGCAAATCGCATGGTGCACAGCTTTTTTGGCAACCCCAAGTAAGATCCCAATACGCAGCTAACAGTCCCATGATGGATCTCCACGTGCAATTGACGGCTGAGGTGTATCATCAACCCAGGCCTGACTGGCTGCTGAAAAGCGAAATGAAGCAAGAGGCAAAGCCTAGAGATCGTTCTACGGTGCAGGGTGCCTGAGGCTCAGGAACATATACATCTATGGCCTCCGCAGGAAACTAAAGCCAGAAGATGACGGACTTTACAGGATTGAATGGCTAAAGAACATCCCCTGATGACTGATCATTACATAGAGAAATAAGAACAGAAGAAAGCTACCGCTGCACTATTGCACGCCAATAAGAGCCATACAAGAGATTGAGCGACACAGAAGAGCCTGGCCAGGCCGTTCTACAGTAAGGTACTCACTGTCTCAGCGCAGTAGTTTCGGATGCAGGGCTGAGGCACTGCTGTCACTACCGTACCATAGCCAGACTCTAAACAATGCGAGGACGGCGAGCTACAGTACGAGTACCTGCTACCAGCCTGCCGACCTAAAAGCCAACATGTATCATGTATGCGACGAGATTTCTTACATTAATTTGTCTTAGCCTAAATACTACTGTACTACGTACATGAAGTGGGTATATCCCGTGGACGCCTATGTTTTGGCAAAAAGGCACAGTTGTACCATACAAGGTTCGTGCAGCCCACTTCAGCACGCACTTTGTACTACGATTACGGAGGTACGGAATGCTGACTCCGTAATCAGATGGCAAGATTCAAAGTCCTCTGCGGCACGACAACGCAGTGTGGCTCGTCTTACTGCCTTTTGGACGTACTTTAGCTACTCCGTATGCGCCAATTATTTACCTTATCTCGGGAATAAGCACTAAGGGATTACTTGCATTTCGATTCCCAATCCCATGGGCCATGGCTTGTTGCTTCTTCATAAATCCAACGAGCCAACATCCTCCGCCGAAGATAGTTCACGTGGGAAATGGATCCGTCTTCTAAACCGGTAGGACATCCACCACCTGGGGCGGATTCGAATTTCGTCAATCCGGTGTCTCTAAGAACTCCTGTCATTACTGTCAACTCTGTATTTCTCGTCTTGGCGACCTTGGCAGTTGTGGTGAGGTTGTATGCGAAAGGGTTCGTAACTCGAGCGGCAGGGTGGGACGACTGTACGTTTGAAGAAGTGGACGCGAAAATCAAGTGCTGACAATTCTAGATGTTTGTATTCTTGCGCTGGTAAATCTTTTCCACGGACTCTGTTCAACAATGTCGGTGACTCATAAATGCTCATCCAGTTGGGTTCGGCAGCACGCTCTGGTCTCACATACTTTGGTAATTCCAACCTGTACATCAAGAATGGCAATAGATGATAGTTGACCACTTATCAGCGGTAAACCATAACTTCGGAAGGCACCTATGGGACATTCAAGCCAGCAGTCTGACGCCACAGACTTGTCATGTAGTTCTTCCGCCTTGAAGCAAATGCGCATTCTCTGACTTCCTGCTTCCCCAGGTATTCAAAGCGATTAGCTTGCTTTACGGTCCAGTCATTTTCCTTGTGAAATTATCGCTGCTGCTGCTCTACTACCGTCTTTTCAGTCGCAACAAGACGATGAGATATCTGATCTACACCGGGATAGCCTTTCAAGCATTGTTCTATCTCGCCAGCGTCGGGTTCTATTCTGAAGCCGAAGCTCTGTGCGTTTCCAGTGCCAGCGCTCAGACAAAGTTCTACACTCGAGAGTGGACCTTCACCATCGTCTCGGGGGTCATCAATGTGTTGACCGACTTTTACGTCTTGATATTGCCCGTAGCGACGGTCTGGAGTTTGCAGCTTACCTCGCGGCAAAAGATTGGAATCATTGGTATTTTCCTGACCGGGTTATTGTAAGTTGGGACCAATAGAAGATTTGCTCATCTGCCATACCTAACTATCGAGGATAGCGCAACTATCACCAGCCTGGTCCGCCTGATAGTCTCTTCTCTGCGGCTCCACAGCCCCGATACCCTCTGGACAGCAGCACTAGTCGCAATGATGAGGTGAGCAACCTTTCCGCCATCTGTCCAAAGCCCCCAGAAGCCTGATTCTTCCAGTTGCGTCGAAATGAATGTCGGTATTGTCTGCGGCTGTCTTCCAGCCGTGCCGGCCCTATTCAAAAAGCACAAAGCCACATCAAAGTCCCTCGGCTACACCCCAGGCCGGAACTTTGGCAGCAGCGCCGGCTCAGGCTTCAAATCACCAAGGAAGCCTTCGACGTTCAAGTCTTTCCATGGCACAAATGTCAACGATGATGATTATGTTGAGTTGGTGGAGATGCCGAAAGGGGGTCTAGGCGCGTCAAGGGCGAAGTAGCCGTGTAACGGGACGCTTATAGGTTATGATGGTTTGCACACATGGGGCCGGGAGTACGGGTGGTAAAAGCTTGTACCTGGTGGCGTTTGGCTCTTGACGGTGACGATCTTGTAGCATATCGAGCTTTTTTCCTTTGCCCCCTTCTCTTCTTTGTTGTGTTAATACGGCACTATTCAGGTATAAACGAAGACAATGAAGATAACACACGAAGCAAGATCCTCTACAGGTCTCCCGTCCGTTCCATTCTCCCCCTAAGCTACTACCGTGTCCCTCTCTTCCGCCATTCCCTCTTATCACCGCCACTCCACCTCTCTCCCCACTACCATCTACATTCCCTCAAAGCCCTTGGCGCGCACCACTCAGCACTTTGTCAGCAACTCTGCCCCATGATACTCTCTCGTCACGATCCCCATCCTCCTCTCTCCACCCACAAACCCACCGACCCCTCTCTTCCTCTAACGCTTTTCCCCTGCCTCCGATTTTCCCCGCGCACCAACTTCCCCACTTGTTACCTTCCGCCCTCATTTCCCCGCCATAGCTAGGCGTACTAACGTCCGGGGATTTTATACCAGCTGTTGGAATATGGCTGGATGTTGGGACGGCCCCGAGAAGGATGTGAGATATAGCTCATGGTGTGGGGTTATCCGTATGCTGCTGTTGGTGTGGCTTTCTAAGTGTACTACTATAAGGCTTGATGCTCTTTTTGTTGAAGCAGCGATAGGTGTAAGTGTGTAGATTCTATGAAGACGAACCCCTGACTAATCCGATTAGAATAGGCTCTGAGCATCACATGCATCAACGCTTGTGGGCTTCTAATCGTCAGTCGGAGGGACTGCGGAGTTTATACGGAGGAGAGTGGTTTTTGTTTTTCATTATGGGAAGGTCCTGCCGGCTGTCGAAGGCGGCTTGTGAGGATGACGGGGGGATGATGTAATAGCGCATCTCTAGAAAGTACCTAGGGTTCAACGCATTTCGTTCTTTGATGGTTTGATGGTTCACTTCACAGAGACCACTAACCTTTACAAGCAGTTGTTGTCGATTGATCATAGATGCCGTAAAGACCACATATTATTCCTATAGCGAAACTACCTTATGTTCTCGTCTTCTCGACAAGCCCTCCGGAGCCCATCCGTGCGCCGCTTCCTATCCTCAGGCGCACGCCTCCGCGCCGGCCCTCCATTTGCCTCCGGTCCCGCTCCACCACGCCTCCCAAAGCAAGATCAAGAGCTCTACGAACAACTCCAGCGGTCGTCAACCGGCGCCTTCAGCACTCCCAAAGGCTCTGTCGTCATCAATCAATCACCTGCATCATCGTCCTCACAAACGTCCTCATCACAGGTTAATCAACCGTCGCATATTGATTCCGCCTCACTCTCGGACAGAGATCGAGAGCTCGCTGCTATCAATGCTAGAGTCACAGCTACTGGTGATGGAGAGGAATTGCATGCCGATGTTAGGAGAGGAGCAAAACCGGAGTTCGAGGGTGAGCGGAATCCGAAGACGGGAGAGTCTGGGGGGCCGAAGAATGAGCCTTTGAGATGGGGCGGAAATGTAGATTGGAGTTATAACGGAAGGGTTACGGATTTCTGAGTGGATATCGCATTATAAGGGCGTGTCGGAAGCTGTGGCGGATTGGCGTTGCATCTCTCAGCCTGGGAGGAGAATTGGTTAATCAGGATAATGGTGTTGAGGATTCCATGGTGTATTAGAACGGTAGTGTACCAAGCCTCTGTTGAACGTCTTAGAAACAAATTGTTCCGATCCCCAAACGAAGAAAGTTCTCCATAGAAGTGGCCTATCTCGACCACAAACCCCACTGGTGTGATCAACTCAGGACCTAGAGCACCGGAACTGACGTCCAGGGCGGCTGCTGCGGAGTTGTCCCTTCGCTACAAACATCCCTTCGTGATAAACATTAAACTTGGCTTGTTTTTCAATGCCCCCCCGCACAAGGACAATATTCAAGCCTTCCACAATGTCGCCCAAAACCAGGAGCGTTATGTGCTGTCCCGGCTGATTGCGTATTCCTAAAGATGCTCCACCGTTATAACACCGAAATGGGTCAAGAGGCCACCACTGTTCGTCGTGCCTGTGAATTTCAAACTCAACCCAGTCTTGGACTCGATCGAGGAGCAAGAATATGGAATCCCGGTCAAGAAAGCTTGGTAGCCATATCTCTAGCCTGGTACTGGAGTTGGGGACGTTGATGCTGATGTGTGTTATAGGTACGCCGGTACTTGTGTTGGCTTTAACTGGGTTGGATTTGGAGAACAGCGGTGTGGTGTTCAGAGTCTGCAAGCCGGGAAAGTTTGTAGTGAGGTTCAATTGAACGGCAGGTGGCGCGGCTGCAGACAGCATGGCGGAGTGAAAAGGGATCAGGAGGCAAAAGACTAAGGGAAACATCGTTGAGTGTTGTACAACTGCAGAGATAATTCTAATGGGACGAAACAATCAGGACAATAGATATAGAATATGGATCACAGTCGTAAAAGACCAAGGTGGGCTGCTCGGAGAGATTGATTTGTTCAGCAACATGTTCAAAATCCGAGCTTGACCTTATAAGTTTCTTGAAGTTTGGAGCGATAGTCATCTTTGCGGGTGTGCTGATATTTCTTAGGTATGCGATATGCGGTATGCGATTCCCGAAGAAAGCCTGACTCCCTGAGTGGTTTCACGGTATCCATCTTTAAGGTAATTCGAAAACAGATGAGAGTACTCGTACTCGTAGATGAGAAAATTGCACAAGAAGCAAGCACTACAGCAGGTAGTATCTTTCAAATTTTTCAATGATGACCACAAAAATTGCGGTGAAGGAGGTCATCCTTAGTTCCAACATTCAGCCCTATCCGTTCTTCTATGATGACTCTCGTCATGGAATGGTCGATCTAATCTACGTCAATTTACCAGTTTCGAATATGGATGCGATCAAGAACACATTTGCGCAATGCAAGCGGGAAGGACGCTCAGCTTTAGTCACGTATGTGACGGCCGGTTATCCTACCCCAGATGAAACGGTGGAAATCATGTTAGCGATGGAGGCAGGTGGCTCCGGTAAGGATCAAACGACTACTCGACAGTACTTGCACACTGACCACCCCTAGATCTCATAGAACTTGGACTCCCCTTCACGGATCCAATTGCCGACGGGCCCACGATACAAAAGGCAAACACTCAGGCACTCAAGAATGGCGTTACCGTCACCTCGACCCTGGAGGTGGTACGCAAAGCTAGAAAGCGTGGACTAGAAGTGCCAGTGTTATTTATGGGCTATTACAATCCACTGCTGAGCTATGGCGAGGAGAGAATACTCAAGGATGCAAAGGAGGCAGGCGTCAACGGCTTCATTGTCGTAGACCTACCACCCGAGGAAGCGGTAAGGTTCAGGAATTTCTGCACAAATGGAGGGTGAGGTCCGGGAGATCTTGAGGGCCGCTATACCTGTCGCTGACGACAGACAAATCGCTAGGCTATCCTACGTCCCCCTAATAGCACCCGCCACTTCAGAGGACCGCATGAAGTTCTTGTGCAAGATTGCGGACTCCTTTATCTACGTGGTCTCGAGAATGGGTGTCACAGGGGTTACTGGGACTCTCAACAAAGCATTGCCTGACCTCCTCGACCGTGTGCACCGCTATTCGAATAATGTACCTGCCGCTGTAGGTTTTGGAGTCAGTACACGAGAGCAGTTTTTACAAGTTGCGGAAATTGCAGAGGGCGTCGTCGTCGGGAGTCAAATCATTACAACGTTAGCCAATGCCCCTGCTGGATGGGGTTCGAAAAAGGTAGAAGAGTACTGTTCTGAGCTGACTGGCCAGAAGGCTGGGCGTCATGATGTCACGAATGGTGTCAAGCACGCCATGGAAAAAGAGAAATCAATGGTCAATGGTCATCAAGTCAATGGTAACGGTGTTCATACAGAAGAACGATTAGAGAATGGTCACGGGGACGCTGGGAATGGAGTCGAACCAGACGAGGTCATAACTCAAGAGCAGCGAGGCACTGAGCCCGGTCTAGTAGACCAGCTTGAAGCTCTGAACACAAATGGTGGTAATGTTGCTGTTCCGTCAAGATTTGGAGAGTTTGGGGGCCAATACGTTCCCGAGTCTTTAATGGATTGTTTAGCAGAGCTAGAGGAGGGCTTCAACAAAGCAAAAGACGACCCGAAGTTCTGGGACGAGTATCGCACATACTACCCATATATGGGCCGACCTGGTCAACTCCACCTTGCAAATCGTCTGACAGAGCATGCAGGCGGAGCCAACATCTGGCTCAAACGTGAAGACCTCAACCATACCGGAAGCCATAAGATCAACAACGCCCTGGGTCAAATACTACTCGCCCGAAGATTAGGCAAAACTGAAATTATAGCTGAAACAGGAGCTGGTCAGCATGGCGTAGCCACCGCTACCGTATGCGCCAAATTCGGCATGAAATGCACAATCTATATGGGCGCTGAAGACGTCCGTCGCCAAGCCCTCAACGTCTTTCGCATTAAGCTCCTCGGCGCCAAAGTTGTCGCTGTCGAAGCAGGCGCCATGACCCTCCGCGATGCTGTCAACGAAGCAATGCGCGCCTGGGTTGTCGACCTCTCCACGACACACTACATCATCGGCTCCGCCATCGGTCCCCATCCATTCCCCACAATCGTCCGTACTTTCCAATCTGTTATCGGCAACGAAACCAAAGAGCAAATGCACAAGCTCAAAGGTAAACTCCCAGACGCCGTCGTCGCATGCGTCGGTGGCGGCAGCAACGCGGCAGGAATGTTTTACCCCTTCGCCAACGACCCTAGCGTCCGCCTCCTTGGCGTCGAAGCTGGCGGTGACGGTATAGACACATCCCGTCACAGTGCGACCCTCACTGGCGGCACAAAGGGTGTTCTTCACGGTGTCCGCACCTACGTCCTCCAAAACGAACATGGCCAAATCTCAGAAACCCACTCCGTTTCCGCCGGCCTCGACTACCCCGGCGTCGGCCCCGAACTCTCCAGCTGGAAAGACAACCAGCGCGCCAAATTCATCGCTGCCACGGACGCCGAGGCGTTCAAGGGCTTCAGGTTATTAAGTCAGCTCGAGGGCATTATCCCTGCGCTGGAGACGGCGCATGCGGTGTGGGGCGCTATTGAGCTGGCAAAGGAGATGGGCGAGGGGAAGGATATTGTGATTTGTTTGAGTGGGAGGGGGGATAAGGATGTGCAGAGCGTGGCGGATGAGTTGCCGAAGATTGGGCCGGCGATTGGATGGCATTTGAGGTTTTGAGGGTGTGCTGTGAGTTTCCTGGTTTTTTGGTTTCATGTTTTAGATCGGGCGGGGGGTGATAGAAATTGAAGGGGGAGAGAGGTGTTGATAGCATGATAGAGTGGGAGGCTAAAATTGATTGAGCACAGGCTATATACATGCATTCATAGACTTTTCCTTTTCCTTTTCCTTTTCCTTTTCCTTTTCCTTTTCCTTTTGCAGACCAAGTCCGCAACTCCTTTCAGCATCTTGTTAATTCCCTGTTTTGTACATAAGAACGCCTTTCGTTGTCCTGATCCCCCGACCCAGAAAGACTCTACGCCGCAAGTGTTATAACCATCCAGTCACTACACCGGTTTCTACAAAAGACTCTCAAACAAGTATTTCCCCTTGCCCGCCTGGATAAAGTTTCGTTATCAGTGCAACTGTGCTGCTAGATGCATGGCCGTTGTGCCCCTCATACCCTCCCGCTCCTCGACCACGAATATTTTTCTTTTCGATCAGATTTCCGGACCAGTGATAATTTTGTCATGAGCGAACTGTCCATCCCCGTCTCCAAAAACCCCCCTCCCCAGGGTCCCCCCATCAACGGAAACGGCGCCCTAGCCTTTTCCTTCCTCCAAAATCGCTTTGGTAAACCCACTGAGAATTCGGTTGTCTCTCTTCTGCTCGTTCCTACAAGATTCGCTTCGCGTTTCCCTGCTTGGGTTCGGGCGCGTCGAGTGGAGTTTGTTGTTGTTAGAGTTGGGTGGGTGGGTGGGGTTCTTGTCCTTGGCTAGGAACGCAGGTCGAGAGTTGGAGAGGACAAAGGTCGCCGGTGTGCTGGCTGGGGTGGTAGGGCATTATGGATGGTACTGTGGTAAGTTGGGAGTATGGGTGGAGTTGGGGGCGGGGGGATAAAAGGAAGAGAAGAGGCGTTGAGGGGGAGGAATTCTCGGATCGCTTCGAGTCTTGAGATTGTGCCCCGCGAGCGGTTGCTTCTTGGACTGGTGGGGGTTGGTGAGGGCGAGGTCGTGGGCCTAGATGAGGATTAGTTACGGACGATGTAGGGAGTGTAAAGGATGAATGGGTCAAGGGAAGCAAGGAGACTTTCCGACTTTCTTGCGAGGGTTCTTCTTATTGATCTCCCTGCCGTTTGGCATGTCGACCTAGATGGTGTGAGGTTAAGTCCTTGCCAATGTCGTTCGTGCGTGCAGATGTTTATTGAATCTGTTGTTGGGTTACGAGTTTGTACTGAGGATCCTGAACGGTTGTGGTATTGCATTGATTGGTTGTGTTTAACTAACGAGAACGAATTGCAAGCAGAATCGGTAGAGGTAGGTACAGAAAAGTGCTTTTGATTTTCACCAGTTTCTTCTGTTACTTCAAAGCACCTTTACGTTCTCTCAGCCATTCCAGCGATAATGTACCGTTTGTCCAATCTCCTGAGTCAGGATGCCAGAGTCGGTGCACGCAGGAGAAAGCGTGGGAACTTCGAATGCTGCACGAGGGGCTAAAAACACTGCTAGCCATAGAGTCCTTGTCTGATGTTCAGGAGGGTAGGCTCGATCTGACAAATCCCGAACTACGAGAGGACCTTCGGTACTCATTTGTCTCCAATAATGTCGCAGAGTTCTCGCGCCAACTCGTCGGTTGGCGCCCGGATATAGCACACTGGCGGTACTCCATGAGTAAACGCCGGCCAACGTCGAGCAAACCTCGTCCCAATGAACTCATTGCCTGGTGCAAAGGCCTCGGTAAAGTCTAGTGTCAGTTCCTCCAAGTCAGCGAGCTCGGAGATACGAAGGAACTTCTCAGACCAGAGAGAGTCGAGTTCGTTTGCAACAACTCTAACATTCCATCGATAGCCATCCAGGAAATTGAGGATATCGGGCTCTTTATGTGGTGAGCGATACTCTAGATCAGCACTGGTGACTTCGTGGCAATGATCTGCAGCTCCGGGCAAGTCTTTGCTGGAAAATCGGAGTTCGAGATGAAGCCGGACTCTAGGAAGGTGAACATTGGGAAATTCAATATCAGTAAGGTCGTTTCCAGTGGCTGTGATTATTGGAACATGGTTCAGGAAGCCCATTGTGGATTCTTCGTCGCCATATCCGATCACCCACGTGTTCTCCGACCAAAATCTGATCCGGATCCATTCATACAGCGCCTTGTCCATTGCGAGGAATAACCGAGTAACAGACGGATTATAAGCTTTTCCTTCCATGCTATCAAAGGCCTGCGTGCGATGAGGGAAGATTTGACCGGGACGGAAAGCGATCTCCCAGAGAGATTCCTCAATCATGTCTCGTAATTCGCCAGGTAGACTGATAATATGCTGCTGCAGTGTGTGCCACTCGTCCCCCGTCTCTTCCAATTCCGGGGGCATCGATGTTTGTTTGGTAACAGATCGATCAACGGTATCCGGGCCCTCGTCCTCAGGCTTCTCGCCTTTCCACGGAAAATCGGTAGTGCTGAGGACTCTAATATAGAGATCAAATTGGCAGTGAGTTGCTCGTTCGAGTGTATCGGCAAAGGGCTCAGCTCTTCTGCCGGGAAGCTTGAACATGAGTTTCTTGAACCGACAGAAACGTTCTTTAGACATCAGATATACGATCTCAGCCAGCTGATCACGCTTCTCATCTGACAGAAACATGTGGAGCTTCAGGAACGCCTACTGAAACATCAGCATTGTAGTGCAGCGTAGAAACTACATGACCGACCAATCTCCTAACGTCCATACCGCCGCATCGAGCATAGAGTTCTATCATCCAACCATGACGGCTTTTTGTAACCCGATCGAGAAAACCCAACAACAACAACATCTCTTGAGCATTATGAGCCGTTGACATTGTCTTTGCTTAAATCAGTACCATGGTTTACTTTACAAACAGTCAAGACATACAGGTATAGGTTTGGATCCCTTTTTACTTAAGTCATGATAGGCCTTGATTTCCGCATCGATATCGCCAAGCCATAGGGGTTCATATTTGCAGAGGCTTCTTATGTAATTTGGAACAGCAGCAGTAAGTTGACCTAGGGGAATTTAGTCAAGTGCTCGTGAACGCAGGGACCTTTCATAATGCCACTTACCCTTGATTCCCTTCAGTGACGTTATGTGGTGACGTTCCTTGGGCTCCATTTCCCTGAGCAGCGATCTATGTCCTGAGCCAAAGATAAAACCAAATTTAGAGGCGGGGGCAGCCAGTACGGCCGTTGTAGTATACACAGATGGTTCGCGTTGAAAAAGGGATCCGCGATGGGAGGGAATGAAGTTGAGAAGGAAGGATTTACAACATGTACTGTGGATTCTGAATTTAGTTGGAGTGTTGTTGATAAGATTAAAGTAGGGTGAAGTGAATGCTCTGATCCAACACCAAAACATATAGTTGTGTTAGCCATCAAGGCACGAGAACCCGATATGTGAATCAAGAAGTTAACCTTAACCTCCTTGGCGTGCATTCCATCGTGCATTCGTGAAGACCATGACTGCATTCGATTAAATCATAAGTCGGGCTACTACGAAGCAAGAAATAATTGCTTTCAAGCACCATGCGTAAGGAGGGGATATGTTAGCATGGTTCATACCTTCCTGGCTTGTCGTTTCCGTGAAGAAATTAAGATCGTATAATCCTCAAGGTTAACAATGGTGATCTTATACCTTAAGAGAAAATGCCATAGGTTGGAACTGGGCTATTAAAGTGCGAATGGGAAAGCATGCCTCGAGGCTGAGAAAATGCGAGCTTGTCTGCTTGATGCTACTCTCATTGAATACTGGATATCAGAAAAGGGGCATAATCACTACCGTGTAATCCGTCGAGAGTATCAAGTAGCCTAGACCACGACATGATTGTATTGTTAAGGATCCTATGCTGATTTATACGTTGACTGCCTTCCCAGCGCCTCCGGATCCAAGCACCAAGTCTGCCAGTGACGTTCCAAAATACAGTTTCGCCACTCAGTGATTGACGGTAACGAATCTAGCGAGTATTGCGTCCTTTAACTCGTCGGTTGGCGCCTTGATTGTGAAATTCACCGGCAGGCCGTACCAAAAGATTGGTAGATCTCGTCTCGCGCAGAATTTCCCTCCCAGATAGACGCCGTCTAGCCCGTACGCTTTGGTAAAATCAAGCGTCAGGTCCGAAAGCGCCTCGAGCCCCTGGTGCCGCGCCAGGATTTGGAGTTTTGCGAACCAGATGATGAATAGCTCTGTTTCAGTGTCGTCAGCCTCCATCTGGTACTGCCGCATGATATCTAGTATATCTTCGTTCTTGTATACTCTACGCGGCGCCACGGTCCCGCCCCAAATTGGGTCAACTCTCGCATCTGCACCATCATAATCTTTTGTGGTAAAGCGAAGCTCAATGGATCTAATCGCTTTGATGGCAGAATCCGGTAGAGTGCCGGATAGAAAGCAGGTGGTTGCGAAGTTTTCCCCAGGGCCGATGATGAACGTGTTACCGGACCACAGCTCCCTATAGTATTTTGCATAGTTGCGACGGTCAAGAGCGAGGAGCACTCTAGGAGCTGGAGGATCGTAGAACCGACCTGAGTGTCTAAACCTGCCGTTTGCCGTAGGGTATTGATGTGGGAAAATCTTTCCAGGGCTGAAAGCAGCCTCGTAGAGTTTCTCCTCGATCTCTAATTGCAGCTCCGCCGGTAGTCTCCAAATGCGGCCCTGGAGCTCTGACCACTCTCTGGCCCGATGCAACGCTATCTTATGTTGTTCGTCTTTCGAAAAGGTTCTCTCGATCAGGCTAGGGACGCCCATATGCTCGTCCGTGTGATTGCCTCTGGCATTGTCAACTTCACTGACATCCGTTGTCGAAACACATATCGCTAGATAGTGACCAAGCCGGCAACTACTTGCGTTCTCGAGTAGGTCAACAACTTCCAAGTATCTCTTATCTGGGAGCCGAGCGAGAAGTGTCTTCAGCCGATGGATGTGAGCTTCCGACATCACATTTATGTTGTCCGTAAGCAGCGTTCGCTTTTGTGGGGATAGAGCTACCCATAAACGCGGAATCATACCCTCTCTATCCATTTGAGATTCGGTAATGACCTCCTGCAGGAATCCTATAATCTGAACAGGAACACTAGCTAGCCAGCACAGATTTCTAGCCAAGGCATATAGAGTCCAAACAAGAAGACTGATTAGCCAGCGAAGCTTTACAGCTAATGCAGTAGGATCCGGGGATGAAAGATCCACCGTTTTGTAATCGGTGCCGCGACTTGTTCTTCGAATGACTACTGCGTCGTCTCCATAACTTATCATGTCATATGATGTCGTAGCATCATCGACATCGCCGTTCGTGTCAGCGAAGAACTGTGCAGCCACGCTCTTCTGCTGAATCGTGGTCAAAACCATCTTGAGTGGCTTGGCTGGGTACGTGTGCTTCGAAAATTATTCGGGCAAAGTCTATATTAGGACTTATCGAAGCCTTTGACCGGACGTTGTACGAAGTAGGAAAAGAGTCCGACACAGCGGATAGAAAGTCGAATATATAGGTGCCAACGAGTATAAATTCATTAGTGACGGTGTTGACACGGCCATGTCTTGTGCCAAGCCTCCGTTGTCACCTCATCAACACTTTTTACTTCCAGGATCCAGTATTGCAAACAAACGAGGAGACAGGATTCATGGAATAACGGCTAGTGAGCAATCCATCCTTCGGAAAATGTGATAGCTGTCATAGAGCTTGGCCGCGAGGTATAGCTGATGGAAGCACATGATATAACAACGATAAGCTTGTACGCCAGCATCCTTTATATAAAATAGACCAATGATCTCAACTCCACAATGAGAGCAGCGCTTTGGTTCATCAAAATTGGTGAATCTAGGAAAGGCATTCTCCCTTATTTCTGAGGCTCACCGGAAACGATCTTATCTCCCAGGGTTGATTTGCCCTTGAGTATATAATTCAAGGGTCAATGCTACAGCAGAGCCGACTGGGTTACGGTCAACTAGCTCGGCGTGGAAAATTTCAAGGGGTGCTATTATAGTCAAAGTCCATAGGCAACAGAAAAACCAGCAAGATCAAAACATTGAGACTGCAAGATGGAGAAGTAAAATACGAATTGCACAGATTTTCAATATATGTGGAGGGTATCGTGAGTATTTAAAGAGGCAAAGAAGGACTTGCGAAACAATTCAAGGAGAAAGCTCTGGCGCTGTCCGGCTCGTGGCTGCCTTAGGCCAGGATACTATAGATTTCATCCTTCCAATCTTCAGTTGGTGCCAAGACCATGAAGTTACGCGGACATCCATGGATGAACCGCGGCAAGCTCCTCGCAACATCGACACCTAGGAATGCCCCGTCCGGGCTATAAGCCTCGGTCATATCAACTATGAGGCTCTCGAGTCGAAGTACCGCTATTTGATCGTACTTCGCCTGCCAGACTTTCACCAACTCGGTAATCAGGTTACCATTCATGCTCAATCGGCCCATGGCTTCGTCGAGGCCTTGGTCCGCCCTTGTTACGACTCCTGCGGTCAGTGGCCCGCCCTCGACAGATAAGTCGTTCAGAGTGAACCGTAACTGTACAGCAAGAATGTTCCAGATTTGAAGAGTTGGCATGCGGTATATCAAGTCCGTTGACACAGCCGGTGGACCGTCGTCAACAACCCAAACCATTCCACGTTGGATAGGTTCGAGTAGATCAACAGGCAGGCCTTTTAGCCGTTGCATTGATGACATAAGTACGCGAGGTACAACTGTCTCTTGAGCTGCGTCGAATAATGTGTTGGGGAGGTTATGAATCCGAACTATCAACGCCGGAGCATGGCCTGTTTTTGTGGGCAAGTGACGGCACTGTCCAAGTTCGATGTCTGCACAGATCTTCAGATATCTCCAGAAGCGCGGCAGCGAGGATTCGTTAAGGATTTGTATGAGCACATTGTATTGCTCCTCCGAGAGCCTTGTGAAGAATGATTTCGCGCCCTCGAGCTTCAGCCTGGCATCATCAAAAAGAAATCTGATGAGTGCATACCTCTTGCGTTTGTTGCTGAGGTCCTCGATCAACTTTGCAACAGTGAAGGCATTTGGGGTGAGGAGATTCGAATATAATGAAGAAAGCTCCGCTAACACCGAATCGACGTCTGTATGACCAGAACTAGACCCCACAGCAATGTTTTCCTGACTCTGCGCTTCGGAAATTGTAATATCATTAATTGCTGTCGTGATAGCGTTGATAGAGCGCTCAACGCCCTCATCGGTGGTCGGACTTTTGGCATAATTGAGGGCACTCATTTTGATAAGTTGCCGAGTATCTCACGGTGTATTAGTTTATGTATTCGAAGGTTTTTACGGGTCTTCTCTGGACGGTGTCCCCATTGATAACTCGGATAACAACAAAGCCGTGCCTCCCTCACCAAGAATAATGGCTTGTCGGGTAATACAATAACGGCTTTGTTTTCTCTTTGCGACCAGACAAAGAACATGTGAAGGTGTCAGCAATGTAGAATGAAGGCGTCGTTGTAGTAGACTCGACGATTGTAGTCTTTGTTGCAAAACCAGGGCCTTGAGACCAGCGAAGAAGGAACATAGACATGTTCTTGATCCCAGACGGGCTCTAGCCCCAAATCCATCAGAATCTGTTGTGCTAAGCTTCGAGCCAGGATAGCAATTTCGGCGATTCGTAGCTTGCACCGTTCCATATTCTGCCATGGACATTTGAGCAACTGAACAACAATAAGATTGCCTGAAAGGTATCCATATGTTCCTATCAAAGCTTATCAAGCATGATCCTAAAATAGAGATCGAGTTGGAATAGTGTTAGTATGCGCTAAAAGTACTGTAGCCAGAAATGGCACCAAGCGCTACTTAACAATCACCGGTATATAAAGTATGGATATAAGGAATACTTGGGGCGAGAGCGAAGTAGCGGTACTAGATAATCAGGAGATAACAACCAACACACGCTAAAGCGGTCTGGATAGGCGTATAAGCAAAGGGTTATATCAAGCTAGGTAGAATGTTTGATAGACCATCCCAACGGTACGTAGTCTCAACTTAACCTGAGCTTTATCTTGAACGATTCATACACAAGCCATGCCCAGGCGGCTATGCAGTATTGTAGGGGGTCCAGGCTTAGTGGTACTTATTGTACCCAAGACAACTGTTACCGCGTGCATTTCTGTTTTGCAAATTTGCAGGACGGTTTAGCATGCTCTACCACATCCCTTGAAAAGGACGATCTACTTCAGTACGTAGGCTCTTGAGTTCGAAAAGCAGAAGACTCTTCGTCACACGTCGAGCTTACCTCTCGATTGCGGAACGGCGGGACTTCGAAATACTCTGCACGGATTCCATGTTCTAGAAAGCTGAAAGGTGATGTAGGCACTGATCACACATACTAGACTTTACGTTGAATTGGAAGCATGTACTGGTGGATTGCTTATTCGCAGAATAATAAATGCTGTTTTATGACCTGTATGATACTTTAGCTCCAATACGTTCTTGGAAGACGGGGAGGTTTCGGCATACCTCGTTCATGTAAGGCCTGGGGTTTCAATCAACATAAAATAAATTCTGTCCCACTATGGTGGGTAACATCGAAAGCTGTACTGGAGGCCTCACCGTCCAGGGCGATAAGATCCTGAAATCTTGCAAGTAGGGCCATACTTCGTCTCTGCATGGTTGGGATTCTATGAGTGACGGGCTTGTTATTCCTCGTGTCTTCGCATCATACAGGGTTCACAACATGCTTGCTCTCCTGCTCTCATCCACGTGCTCGGTTTGAACTCCAGAATTACCATGCACAATCGGCGGTCTAATTCTCGCCCCAACAAATCCTCTCCTATTTCTGCCGGTCCGGCCTCTTCCAAGCCAGTTGAGTTTGAGTGCCTTGGCCAGGTCCTCCATCTTGAGCTGAGCATCATCGCCGCTTTGGACGCTTGCTAGTACAGTGACACATTGAAGCATTCTTCCCACAGTCTCGGTAACCTGCGAGCTATCTAGTGGTGCGTGTCTCCGAGCCGACGGGGAAGCGAAGGGAGGCAACTCGGGAGCAGATAAATTCGACGTGGCCCGGCTTCTCGCACCAGCAGTGTCCCCAAGAAGTGTCGAGCCTTGAGAGTTGAAGCTTGCAAAGGCGGGATCTAAACTTGCTGCTGTGCCAGGCCGGCCGCTAGGATTAGGACTTTCATTGCTGACATTGACACCCGCATTAATGCTCTCTAAACTAAGGCGTGAGAAAGTAGCCTTCAACGAGTCATGGCGAGGTAAAATGACGTTGTCGCGGTATGAGATCAGCACAATCCTCCTCACATCAAATTCGTTGCCAAACGCGTTTTCAGTAGAGTCCGGGTTTGCACCCCAGAATTCAGCAGCTTCTTGTGGCGACAAGATTGTACCGTGACCCTTGAATTCGAGATCAAGTGGTAGGAAGACAGCTTGCATGTAGGGTAAGACTGTTCCAAACACGTGAAGCCAGATGTTCACTAGCTGTGTAACTAGCCCTTGATCGGGTACTCCCCTAAGGGTCTGGTCTAGCGACAAGAAGCCAGTTTGTAGCATGTCGCGAAGATCGTCGATGATGATAGTTGGAAGCCGCTTTGATATACACCGCTGGATATGTACTGATACAAGTCGATTGAGGTCTTCTACTGGCATGCGAAGCTCCTCACCTTCGAATATGATCAATATCTTCGCTTTTAGAAAGTCCCAAGCATCTTCTGGACTCATATTATTTAGACCGAATCCCTGCAGAATGGACTGGCCAGGTACATCAACTGAATGAACGCCTGCGAGGGACGCGTTCCCAGGGGCAGAAGTACTCAGGTTCGTTGAAGGGTCCGCCTCCAGCCTCCTAATCTCGAAAGGCGGGATCGCTGCGGCTTTCTCCTCTTTCTTCTTTTCGCGTAGTGCACGGCCTCCGTGCCGAAGATCTAAACCACTCACAGATTTTGCAAACGATGCTGCCGTTGGCCCTGGGGATGCTGGCGCGAAAGAATACAGCGACTGCGGCGCACTGGGGTCCAAAGGTTTGGAATTACTTGATGCCGAAGACAGCGGCAGAGCGTGGTCATCCATTCTTTCCCTGAGTTTGTTCTTTTGGCGTGAGAGGAAATGGTGCTTGTGTGCTTTTTCTTTCTCCTTCTCATGGTTTGCAGGGACCAAAGTAGAGGTGGATGCATTGTTCGTAGAGTATATAGAAGGAGCTCCCCCAGTTGTCATGGAATCAGCGAGGCTAGCCATAGAAGGGTTGATGATCTTTGAAAGTCCACTTGAACCAGATGGCCCCATCTTATTAGGAGAGGGCAACGGTCTGTCCTTATGATCCACTTCTTTATTGCTCGATATCGCTAGCTGCTTCGGTTTGGAGAACAGCTTCATCTTAGATCTCTCCGTCTTCAGCTTATGTTCCTTCTCAGTTGGCGCCTGGAATGTTGTCAACCCGGGCGAAAGCTGAGGAGTTCGTGGGAAAGCAGCATTAGCAGCAGTAGTCGCTGCAGCGGTGTTTCCGCCAACAAGTCCATTGTAATATTGCTGGGTAGGTGTACCTAGGCCGCTTGGCATTCTGGATGGATCACGTACAGTCTGGATTGGTGGAGGTTTGCGCCTTCCAGTTGCAGGCTCTGGTGGAGATTGTGGGCTGGGAACGGTCTGTGAGCGCTTTCGGGCGTGTTGGGTAGATGACTGATGTTGCATTGCAGCTTGCGCGGCTATCTGAGAGGCAGTAAGTTTCGCCATTGCTGCGTGATCTGCCAATGTTGCCGTAGGGAGAGACGGCTCGAAGAAGCCTTGAGAATGCTGCCTCTTGTGCCTTTGCAGGTCTGGCCCAATTAGTGGTGAGCTCTTCCGAGAAGGAAGATCACTGTTGGCATGCGGTATTGTTGGTCTAGAGAAATTGTTCACGGACGTTGTACTAGAGTTCGAATTGGAACGAGGATACCCCGAGGGTCGAGGTGAAGGATACTGCGATTGCTGTGAATTGCTGGGTCTTTTGTCTATGGACAGGGTAGTAACCTGTGACGAGCTGGACGAGTCACTCTCGGAAGGATCAGTGCTGACGGGTCGCCTCTGTGATGGGTCCGCAGGAGTCGAGGGCCGTGGAGAGAAAGCGCCAGGTCGTCTGTAGGTTGACGAATTCATGTCGAAAGCGAGCGCAGGTACGCGAACTCCTGGGCAGAATTCCTTTCACCAACCTAGCCCAAACCAGTGAATGATACTACATGCATTGGCGGTAAAGGTTCCCTATAGCGACTCATTGCACGTGAGTGATTTGGGCTGACGATCGCTAAGTGGTAAAATAGAAATCTTGGAGGGGCGGAACATCTGAAAATGTTCCGCCCCACCGACACCTCTATTTCACCTATTCCATCTCAAGACTCCTTCAAGCATCACACCCCTACAAGTCCACGATGTCCTCGGAATCCAATGGCAAGCCATCAAGCACGATTCTGAAAGCCGATTACCGATCTCCCAGCTCCTCTAAAACTTTCCTTCATACCCTCCCCACCTCATCAACCCCTTCCACGGCCGCGAAAACACAGTATCTGTCCGCACTGCGAAAATCAATCGCACAACTACAGGAGGAGGTGAATACCTTCTTGACAAGCAAAATGGAAGAGGATAAGGTTCTGGCATCTAAGGCAGGGCTGAAGGTAGATGATAAGCAGGAGGAGGAGAAATATGGGGAAGAGGATGTTGAAGATGATGGCTAGAAGGGACTGCTGCAAGGGAAAGGGTCAGGATTTACTTGAATTTATACGGAGACCGTAATACATAAACATAAATCGGAACTTGGGGTATCTAGGCAGCAAAGCGTGCTTCCATGCAAGGAACGCCCTCGGCCGTAAGAACTCCAGAACATCAAGATATAGGAGCAAAACCTCCCCTTGTCCACTGTATCGCTTCCTAACGGGTCGAACATCCATAGTGGACCACAGCATTGCTGCATTACCGAAAGTCAGCAACCACAAAGGAACCGACGGGATTGACTTACTTTGGAAGCACCTTGATCGCACTACCTCCGAACCTTTTATAACAGACTCCACACACTCGATCCTCTGTAATCACTACCCTGCGGTTTCGACCACCATTACCAGCCGGATTACCATCTCCCAAACGTAACTTGGCTTCCTCGCTGAAGGCCAAACTATTTCTCAACCCAGCCACCACTCTGCCTTCGTTCACAGTCGTATTGGCGGAGCGTATCCGCCCGCGGAAGTAGGATTCGAGATTCTTGATGGGCAGGATCTCTGGAATTAAGTCTAATGTAGATGATGCTGGCATACGTGCACCGTGCTTGGCAAGGAGCTCGAGCGCCGGTCCCCACTGAGGCTCGTATGGTGAGGGGGGAGATAGGTATAGGGACAAAAGGTTATGGTAAATTGAAGGCGAGACGTCCTCGCCTTCGATGGTCGACGGCCGACGTGATTTTGTTGGGGACGAAGGCGGTGAAGATACTTCTGTCAGATAGGTTTGGTTGCAGTACCTGAAGGGCCAATTAGCAATGTAGTGAGATGGTGATCACGAAGAACCTTACTCCTCAGCTTTCGCCGGGTCTCTAAGTTTGAAGACATAGATATCCAAGGCCTGCTTATGCTGACCCATGCTGCTAAGCACGATAGCTCGCGCTTCATACAGATTTGGATCTACACCCAATGTGTTAGCGAATGCAAGTGATGCTTTAGAGGCCTTGATGAGGACAACACACCATCCTTCGAGAGTTGACCAAGGGCCTTGTAAGCCTGATAATTACTGCTTGTTTTTAAAAACTCAAGTGTCTTCTTCTTCCATACATCTCGCTCCTCCTCGTTTTCAAAATCGTCCGCATTGAGACGTTCGATGTAGCTCTCAGCTAATCTTTGATTGAAATCGGGCGTTGTGTCATTGAGCTCATGAATTATGTGCTCAAGATACCTGATTGCTAATTTCCTGTCAATTCCTTCCAGGAACTTTAGAACTTTGCTACGCGGTAAACTTTCCGCGTTTTCGGTATCTGCTAGGAAGACTTCCATGCCAAGTTCTGGATCCTTTTTTAAAGGCCATTTTACAAACTCCAATATTAGACCAAGCATATCTGGATGAAGGTTCTGCAAGTACGAGACTGTTCTCTGCGGCCCAGCGAGTTGCGGAGCAGACCCTTCATTTGCCTCAGCCTGCCCGAATTTCTGCAGCAATTCGAGTGCCTGACGATGGAGGTGCTTGCCGTGAAAGAAGTCGATTAGATCATTGTACCGGCCAGTCTCTATAAGCTTTTCTTTGACCACGTCAGGGTCACAGAAATTGTCTATCCGGAAGAGCGGCCCGGCCAGAGACGGACTTGAAAACATATATGCACGAAAGAGAGTCGTATCCACAAGCCTAGCAGTATCAAGCAACCCTTGTTCTTGGCTTCCATCAGAGGACTGCTTGACTAGCAACGATCCAACCTCTGGCTCATGGGCCTCGTTAAGACCTTTATCTTTGAGAGTTCCGTCAGGACTGAGAAGTCGCTGCAGCTTAGTTCTCGCTGACACCAGAAAGGGCCGCAGTTCCTCGGTTGCGCTTTTCAAGTCCTTTCCTCCTACAGGCCTATCAGTCTAGTACCGTATTATTGTTACAGGGGGTTACTGACCCAGCGCCTTCCCAGCAGATGACGCTCCTGAATTCCCGCCCCTTACGCTACCAGTATCACTACCAGCAGAGAACGAGTCTTCGTTCTTTTCGTCTACCATCGCTGCTTTACCCTCTGTACTATTTCCATTTGCCGAGATGTTGTTGTCGGCATCATGCTCTTTAGATGAAATAGAGACATCTCCAGCAATCAATGGAGGATATAGGCGGATCACCCTTTCAGGCGGAGCAGCGACCTCGGTGAAAAGATCGAGCGACTGCCTATACCTTCCTTGATCGAAGAGAATCTGTGCTTTCAACATCTTGATCTCTCTAAGGCGGCCCTCTTTGTCTTTCAGCAAAGCATCCTCCAACATACCAAGTAGGCTTATGGCTTCATCGAGTTTGCCGGCCTCAACTAGCGCATCTATCTGGGAATCGTAGTCTAGGGCTCTCATTCGCCAGATGCAGCGTTCACTCATCACAAGGAAACCTTTACCAGCATGCGCTAGACTCACATTCGGCTGGGGCACGTGCAATTGGTTCGCACCTGGTAGCGAGATAGTCTGGAGGAGGCTCAGAGTTTCCGGATTTCGAAGCTCCAAAGTCCCCTTAGTTGCTTGGAGGGCTAATAGATACGGGTAGGAGTAGCCAATCGCTTCCGGTGCAACAGACCATGGTATCTGCCGCCGCCCTAGAGAATTCCCATCGGTGTCGATGTAAAGAGTATTGATATCCTTAGCTAGTAGTATTTCTCCTTCGCCAAGTCTCGTTGCAAGAGGCTTCGGTATCATGCCTCCCATACCCATATATCCCATGCTAGCAACACCAACGCCTCCGAACCGCCCTCCATCTTGCCCGGGCGCGCCGCCTATACTTCCTGGGCCGACGATATCTGTAATCGCTGATGATATCACGTCCACAAGAACATAGCTTGAGCTGAGGCCAGCTATAAGTCGCGTCCCAGTTGCCCAAGTGAGCGTCTTTATGCCAGTGACTAGAGTAAGCTCAGAGGTCTCGGAAGCAAGCTCCATATCTTGCCATGACCAAAGTAATAGCCGCCTCTTGACAGCGACAGCAAGTCTCGAGACGATCGATGGTATCCCGGTTGAGGCATCCTTGACTATATTCGACGTTACCGCAAATGCACTTGCCCCTTTGGTCTTGATAAGCGTCTCTTGCAGTTCGAAGGTTTGGAGGTCGTGCGTGGAGACGTAGCCGTTAGAGAGAGAGACCAGAATATTGGCTTCTTTGACAATGGCTAGTTGCTCAATCCTGTATTTCGAAAATTTCTCTTGCTCCCGCATTAAGTCCACAGGATTGGATTTCGGCTGCGACGATACCCCATTCGCGGCTGTCTGTTCATCCTGCTCGTGCGGATCATCGATAAGCTCATTGACTCTATAGACACGAAGGCTGCCCGTGTTTAGGCCGACAAGTAAACGGTCCCCTGCGGAGGTTCGATTAATTCTGGACCTTCATCTGTGCAGGCTGAGCTCACCATATGCCAAAACGGACTCAATCTTCGACTTATCCCTTTGCTTGAGCTCGACGATAGGTCGAGCAGTAAAAGCCGACAGCATGATGCCTTACCTTTGGCCAACGAAGTCATGTAGAAGATACTGGGAGCCAGTGACGCGATTCTCAAAACTCCGACCAAATTCCGGCGCTAGCACCTCTCCCTACCATAACTTTCAAATCCTAGGCACCCTAGGACAATGAGTGACTTGACAGTTGACAGATCCACTTATGATTCCAAAATTCCATTGACGGGCCAGTACAGAGCTATCTTCATCTATAACTACACATTGCCTGAAAACATTGACTTACTCGTATAGCCAAATCAGTTTAGAACACTCGACAACCTACCCCTATTCCAGGGACGAATCGGTGATGCAACATGTCACTAATATCTCTTTCATTCTTTTCCCGGCGCAGGGCGAGGCTTTCTCATACATTGTTTCCGATGTATGAATGAATTCCATGTTCAGCATAGTCCTCAAGTCAATTTGCCCTCCTCCGGAACCGAGCTAGGATCTGCGCTGTATAGAATACCATCAGCCATTTGCAACTTTCAAGGGATTTGTCCGATGAAATTGAGCAACATGGTACTCGGTCCGAGGAAACAGTGCTGGAGCCTAAGACTACGACGGCTGTGTAGCACAGCAAGGGAACAGGGGAGCAGGGAACTAAGGGATGTATCTGCGAGGCTGTAAAACACTATGTAGATTGTTCTATGTTAAAGAATTGATCGCTATGCCCGAGAGTCAGCCAGCGGAGTTGCACGATAAGTATTCTTAGTGTAATGGACAAGTCATACTGTATATCTAGAATCTCTTCTGTCTCTTGCGATGAAACCAAGCCTGAAAATGAGAAGTCAGACAATGTGGACCGGTAGTCGACTATGTAAAAGCACCTTGGGGGATGCTAGGGCTATATCAATTGATAAAATAGGCTGCGTCGCCTGAAAAAGTGAATACGAGACATCAGACCTGCATGAGGCCCTTTCCGAGGGAACCTTAGCCCCCGGCATGCGATGACGCTGTTTGTTCTAATCCTGGTTCATGGCCCCTGAACACTTCTAATCCGCACTTTTTCTTCGGACTTCATCCATATACATTGTTAGTTGTAGTTCTTTCAATCGTCCACCACTGTCGTTTCCTACAACACTAGACGATTGCTCCGCTTATTCGATATCCTAATAACATTAGATAAGAACAATGCTCTCACTTGCTTTTACCCCAATATTCCTGTTGTTGAGCGCCACCGCTCAAGCATACTGGAAAGGGTTTAATGTGTGAAGAGCTGAAATCGGGGGCAAGTGCGACATTTGCTGACACTTCATGTAGCTTGGAGCCAATCTTCCCAATGGAGCTTGCAAAAGCCAAGCCGACTGGCAGAAGGACTTTCAAACCCTTGCAGCTCTTCCAGGTCATTTCACTTCCGCCCGGTTGTACGCTGCTTCAGACTGCAATACCCTCGCCAACGCGGTTCCAGCTGCGATTGCGACTGGTACGACGCTTCTTGTCGGCGTCTGGACTGAAGATACGAATCATTTCAATGCCGAGAAAGCAGCATTGCTAGCTGCTGTCCAAGAGTATGGTCATAATTGGATTATAAGCGTCTCGGTAGGTAGCGAAGATCTCTATCGAGGGAACACGGATGCCAATACTTTGGCCTCACAAATCCACGATGTGCGCGGCATGCTGTGGTCAGTAGGGGCAGGATCCGTCGAAGTTGGACGTACGTCTTTCTCATATCTTGTTTCAGTATCATGTCTTTACTCACTTCCGATCACAGATGTTGACACATGGACTGCGTGGGTAAAGCCAGAAAATGCGCCTGTCATAATGGCTTGCGATTTTGTGGGTACGGATGGCTACCCTTACTATCAGGACGCCTCGATCAACGATGGTTCGAATACCTTTTGGTCCAGTGTAGACGCGACTAGGCGTGCTGTCAACAACGTCAAGCCTGGGACATGGGTATGGATTACCGAAACAGGATGGCCTGTCTCTGGGAACAGTCTAGGCGCAGCACAACCGTCAACGGCTAATGCCCAGTCGTACTGGAAGTCAGTGGCATGCCAGGCATTCAAGGAAGCACACACATTCTGGTTCACCCTGCAGGATTACTCGAGCAGTCCGAGCTTTGGGGTGGTCAATTCTGCCTTTCAACCAAACTACGATCTCAGCTGTTAAGTTGAGAGGTTGGTGGGTTCTTCACGTCGCTCAGACGTCAACAGGCTAGTGGTCGAGCAGAGGTAGATTGCCATGTACAGTTGAGAAATCCACGAGTAAACCAAGGCAGTCCCTTAATTCTCTTTCGAAGCCTGTAGTACCTTTCGCGTATTTACCGTCTAAATTAGAGACATAATAAACATTGAAAGCCTCTTAGCTACCTTCAACACCACCAATCTAGACGTCACATATCCAGGGGGCACGATATTAGGAAGAACGCCAGTAGACAACTGAGCCCAACATCAGATAAAACGCGAATTAATCAGAACGAGAGTTTAGATAGCACATAGGAAGCCTTGAACCAGAGGCGCAGGAAGTCAGTAAATAACAACCTAAAGTACCAGTAACAGTACGGAGTAGTAGTTTTAAGTATGAAAATCCGAGACTATTCTAATCAGTGGAATTGTACCTAGAATATGTTCCTCGGCCCTATTCTTCTTTTTGCACAAGCTACCATTTTTATGCTTGCAATTCTCGAAAGGATGGCGAGTTTGACTGTTCATCTGAACATCTCAACCCAGTAAGATGCAGTACTATGTCCTGATGTTCTAGAACTATGCGATATGGCCACGCGGAGATACCGACTTAGAGACCAAGATTGCGACTCTCTGCACGCATCTCCATCTCCGCACTTCAAGGACGTCAACTCACCAACCCTCGACCGCCCAATGGGCTAGTCTAACGGTGCACACGTTTATTGTGAGTTCCTGCAATTCCTTCAAGGGTGGCCCATCACACGCTCGCTCTCATTCAGAACTTCTGCGAATCGCCGGGACGACCATGTGGGTCCCTCGGAATACTCCTTGGGGGGGACATGCTCCATTGCCGTCTACCCATTGGCTACCGAACCCGTTCCAACCTATATCGTACAGGTACCATTAAGTAGGGACGCCAAATTCAGGCTATCTCTCAAGCTTGCAGAGATCGTATGCCGTGAGCTCATGGCTAAGAGCACGGCTTATAAGAGGGCGAGACTTCGCCCGCCCTTTGGTGGGCATTGACCATCAACAGCAGCAGCCCCACATGCTTCAGCTTTTGTCAATCGTGGCTTTGGCCGGAGCTGCGGCAGCCTCCTATGCCAGAAACATCAACTATGGAAGTCCCTCGCACAACCACCCCAGCCTAGGCATCTCAATCAACAAGGTGAACAGGCGTAACGGAGGCTCTCCGCCATACAATGCCACAGGCCTAAATTTTACTCACGGCGTTGCTTCCGGAGATCCATACCCGAACTCGGTAATCTTGTGGACAAGATGTGCACCAATGCAAGACAATGTCAACAGCAATAAGACCGTGTCTGGCTATGTGCCACTGTATAATCCGGTACCAATCTACAACGACACAGACGAGCACAAGCCAGTGTCTACAGCCCCAGTTTACGTCAGCTACAAGGTTGCAACCGATAAAGCTTTGACAAAAGTGGTGAATTCGGGCACAGCATACACGAGCTCCGATGTCGATTACACTCTGAAGGTATGATTTGACCAGGACCAGTTGGTCATCGAAGAATGCGCAACTAATGGTATGGTAGGTCGAAGCTACAAATCTAAAACCCTACTCTCAATACTATTACCAATTCAGTGTCTGCAATTCCAATGTCACTAGTACTCTGGGTCGTACAAAGACCACTCCCGAGAAAGATGACTTGGTTACTAAGATCGGGCTCGCAATATACTCCTGCTCAAACTTTCCCTTTGGTTTTTTCAATGCGTACGGCAACCCAGCTCGCAAAGACTCTGTTGACTATGTCATCCACCTTGGGGACTATATCTACGAGTACAAGAACGGGGAGTATGGGTATGGACAGTCTATCGGACGTGTGCCGCTTCCAGATCGAGATATTTTCACTCTCTACGACTATCGCAAGCGTCATGCGACATACCGAACAGACCAAGACCTGCTTCTCAGCCACCAGCAGTTTCCTTGGATTCCGGTCTGGGATGATCATGAGGTAGCTGATAATACCTACCGTGACGGTGAAGCGGACCTGAACAACACCGAAGCTTCCTTTATTTTGGACGGTGGTGTCAGCGTCGATCAGCGCAAGATGAACGCTGTCCGTGCATATTTCGAGTGGCTGCCTATTCGCCAAGTTGAAATGGACGACAACTTGCGTATCTGGAGGAGCTTCTCTATCGGATCGCTGTTGGATCTGATTATGCTAGACACCCGTCACTACGATAGGTCTCTTACGGACTTGTACTGGAATACTGATTATGTCCATGCCATCTCCAATGACGCTGGGCGGTCAATGATGGGCAGCCGCCAGGAGAATTGGTTCTACGGTCAACTCATTGCCTCCGCTGAACGGAAGGCAGCGTGGCGTGTGATCGGATCTCAAACGGTATTCTCTCGCATAAATGAGTCAATTGCTTACGGCAATGTCAACCCCCTCGATTATGACGCGTGGGACGGTTACCAAGCCAATCGCAACAGAACTTTCCAAACACTTTACGACAATAAGATCAATAACAACATCATCATCTCTGGAGATTCCCATGCAAACTGGGTCAGCGATCTTGTGTGGCTTGATGATCATGAGTACGACCCAGCGACGGGTAAAGGTAGTATCGGTGTCGAGTTCGCCGGCACAGCTGTTTCAAGCCCTTCGCCTTATGGCCAGAACATAACTCTTGCCAAAGCCAACAATGCCAGCAGTCACCTTGTGGAGTACAACCGTGAGCTGCAATGGTCTGAGATATATTACCGCGGCTATTACGAGCTGCAAATAAGCCATGAGTCGGTGATCGCCAGCTACTTTGGCCTCCCCACTATCATCAACCAGAATGCCAACGAGATCAGCTTGGCGAACTTCACTGTCCTGAGTGGAGCTAATGCACTCTACCGCAATCCGGTGCCCGGAGGTGGTGTTGTCGAGAATGGGGCTTTGAAGGGTGGTAAGACTGTCCAGACGAACTCGACAAACAACACTGCGACTGGGATATATTTCATCTCACATGAAGATGTGGAAGATATATAGATATAGATTCAAGCGATGGCCACATAGTGAGCAATGCATCAGAAGGGCCAGAGATACAGGAAACTACAACGGTCGCAGTAGAGATCTTCAAAGGCACAAATAGGCTCTTTGTCTTCTAGAACTAGTAGTACTCTCTATAATATCGAAGCTTAGGTGAGGTGAAATCGATGTGCCTTGTTATCGACTTATTTTTTGATTTTCGAATGATGTAAGGTTATTCTTCTGAATATACGCTCACTTCTCTTGATTTGTTTTCGAATTATTTTACAGAATTGTTGATTGACCTTACTGTTAAAGTGAATAGAACCCCAGCAAGAGCCGTCTTTGACCCACTCAAGCATCAACGTATCTGCTTGTCAAACGTTCTATCAAGAGCATTAAAGAGTGTAGAAAGTCAGTAAACAGCGATTCACAGATCGAATACCCCAGGTCAACTATTGAACTAGTTGACGGATTAGGTATTAAAGATTTCAAGATTGATCACTTTTATCTGTTTCTTTGCCACGATTTGTCTCGTCGCATCAGCTGTACGAGTACATCGAATTTCCAACCCATGCGGGTATCTTCTTCAAGCAAACAACGAATCTGTCTGTTGATTTGAGCATCTTGTTTTCTATTGGCTTCCTGCACCCTCTGACGCTAGAATAACGTCAAAGCTTGCGCACGTCTCCCTACCTGCAACTGCTATGCGACCGTACCCGTTGTGCATCCTAGAGCTTCTCGTCCCCAAATCCCCGTGGTGCAGGAGGAAATCCCACACAAAGCCCCGTTGGAGGTGAGAGCGGCTGTTGTTTATGCACCCTGCCACCCTGTCATTGATAGACGACCTCACCAAAACCCATACCTTCTACCTGTGAGAAAGAGAACCTTGAGTTTATCAACCCAGCGCCTTGTTGTGAGTCGAAGCTTCCACTAGCGTTTTAGAGGGTTTTTTTTGATGCTACAGGAATGTTTTCGGACTTTTTGTATGTAGAGGTTGCTGTATCTTTCTTTCTGTGGTGCTCAACTTTGGTTGGCAACGACTATTAAATCCGACCCTCGGACCTTCTCTTCCTTGTTGTTTGCACTTTCGCAACTTATCGGCAAAACCATGTCGAGAGAAGAAACGCCTAGCTCAATGTCGACATTCTTCCCTGTCACACTAGTGCAACTGTATAGATCGTTCAACCCAGCGTCTACTATCATCTGATATACACATTGAGCCATGCGTCTTGTCTAAGTTCAGCTAGACACGCATAGAATTGTGGTTTCGAATTATGCGATGAGTCTAAGCGTAGCATCGCACCGTCTTTAATCCTTCAATCGAAGTCTATATATTGCTGCCCCTCAACGCTTCTTCTCCCTCAACTTCTCCCTTGATAGCTGCATTGGTCGAACGAGGTGACGAGAGAAACAGAAGAGTTGAAAGGGACTATAGGCCCATACGACCATGCATTCAACCATCATTCACCTACTCTTCTTTTTCAGCGTCATCAAGGCTAGTTGGCAAATTAATGTCAGTTTCGCCAACGATCCCAACCAGCAATACCATATGCGGCAAGTCTGCACCAATCTGCCGCCGGCTATCTGCTGCGTTCCCCTCGACGTCTCTATAGATCGCTTAGGTTGGGGTTGGTTTCGCGCAAAGCATCTATTGTTCCAAGACCTTCCGAGGTACAATGTTCATCTCGCCGCCTTTAGGTATCAGCGCCCACGGTCTGATTGTGACGGAGAACTCGTGCTTCAACACCGTACGGTAGGGGAGGCCCTTGATGCCTACACAGACCACTCCCCGGAAGGGTATAGTGGCAGCCTGTATGTTCCTCAGGCGGTAAGTAATGGAAACAAAACCGGGGTGATTAGCGAGGCAGTACAGAGACCATCTGCACGTATTCAATACCCGGATGTCATCCACTATCAGGGCGTAGCCTATAATAAGAGAGGAGACGGAAGTTTGATATACTCTAGTGTGGATGGGAAAACGATCAGTGGGGCGCCACTCTTCGGTATGTCGATAACTTCTGGTGCTAAAACCGAAGTACTTGTAGTAATCGTCAATACAGTTGCTGGTCGCCTCACGGGTCTAGGCGCCAACGGTCCGGAAGACATGAGTATTACGACGTTGTGAAGACGAGACTAAACCGGGTTCTTTACAGAAGACCAAACCTGGCTCTACAAGGACTATGGTATCATTTTTGGCCCATATCCTGACGAGCCGGAGGCACTTGTTCTTCTTGGAAGCTTTGGAAGTCAATAGAAAAGCCAGAGAAAAAGGAAGGCATACCAGCTGTCGGTCCAGCCAAAGGATAGAACGCGGCAAACATTTTGAGCTGAATCTGTTGGAATACGAGGTCATATGGGGCATATAGTATATGGGGTTGAAGCTGGATAGGAGTCTATCTAGGAGCGAGCAGGTAAAACTCTACTAGCGGGCCCCAGCCCTATCAGCCTTATGTAGGCGGAGATTACCATCTCCCCTATTTCCAACAGAATCGATGGGGTGAATCGCAAAGCATCAATGGGGCCGTTGCTCGATTAGAAGTTTGCTCTATGATCTGAACGAATCATCGACGTAGAGTTTAGCTCTTGGTCGGGAAAGTCATCGAATAGTCTGAAGAGCACGATGTATTTACAAAGACCGTTGCGCAAGTTTCATCGGTTGCTCAGCGGACCAGCATTAGAGTGCTGATCCTGCTCTGAAACAATGGATCCCGGGCCCTGGGAGATGCTCGGATCTATATTTCGTTATCTGGGAAACAATTCACGGAACTGGCGTATGAAGACTATGGAGTAAGGTAAGGTATGGTGTGGTATGGTATGGTATGGTATGGTATGGTATGGTATGGTATGGATGGGATGTTTCATTTGATAAAACTGCTCGGCATTTTGTACCTCGATCTGCAAGGTCACGGCACTAAGCTGAATACGGACAGTAATGTGCTTTGTCTCGACGTCGCAGCGTCAGCCACACCAACAATGATGAATCTGTTGGAACTCCTCGAGCGATCTTTCCATTACGGCACGGTCCGGCCCTTCTGATGAAATTGAAGGCTTGTCGGGCAGATTGTGGATTATTCCGTACAGTATTCCGTATCTCGTCTCACACTGTCACACACGTACAGATCATGGTTGAATCATTCATTCATACATACTACGTCGTGGTTGCACCCACATAATTCTATGCTCCAGAGTAATCTTCTACATGACGCCTTGCTTACTCTGGTTCACGTTCATTCAACCTGGTAACATGCATCATCTTCTGTCTTTTTATCCCAACTCTTTGCCATGCATCGCGAGCGTCAATCGTTGGAAATCGCACCGGAGCATGGCATCATCTCCTGAGCCTCAGGATGGTCTGTATGCCAACAGAGACTATCGAGTGCTCGTAGCGAATGTCGTCCTTGCTCTCTTAGCTACCTTTGCTGTCGTTCTTCGTATCGTGGCTAGGAGGCTCAAGAAAGTGGTCCTGAATGCTGACGACATTGCGATTATTATTGCTTTAGTGAGGAACGAACCCACGAGATCTAGGAACCAGCGAGCTGATGCTCAATAGCCCTTTTCTCTGTTGGTCTGCATAAGCACCTGTGTCGGTATGCTATTCCTTCACGATACTATGTCGTCTCGCAATCAGCTAACATCATGGTGCATCAGCTGTCGGCTATGATCTCGGTCGTCATGCCTTCACCCTCTCTCCCTTCGACCACTTGACGTACAACAAGGTATGTTCAAGTCAGCTCATCTTTTCCTGCTTTTCTTCGAACTTTCAGAAACCACCATTTGAATTCAACTCCTTCTAGCTCCAACTTCTCTTCGAAGCCTTCTGAGACGTCTTCATTCCCTTCATTAAAATCTTCATCCTTCTTCTCTACTACCGCATCTTCCTCGTCCGCATCTACAGGCTATGAGCCTGGTGTCTCGGCGCCTTCAGCATAGTCTGGGGTATCGTAGTCATTCTGACCTCGTGCTTACAATGCATCTCGATGAGCTACTATTGAAATAAGACGGTCGAAGGCGGGAAATATATTAACGGCCCATCGATGTATTTTTCGGAGGCGATGCTGAATCTCTTGAGCGATGTTATTCTACTGGTGCTGCCTTTCCCAATGGTGGTTAAGTTAAAGATGGGGAGGGCGCAGAAGGTGGGGTTGTGCGGGATTTTTATGCTTGGTGGCATGTGAGTCACTGTTCTGTCCCTGTTTTAAGTATGTCCATGTACTGACAGCATATACGCAGCACATGCATCATCGGCATCGTCAGGGCAGTAGTAATTAACCACTTCAAAGGCTTCGACCCACCCTGTAGGCCTTCTTCCCCTTCTTCATCTCCCTCCTTGAGAAAACTAACCGCCTGTCTTCAACAGGGGAATCCGTCGATGCAACCATCTGGTCCTTCGCCGAACCCTGCATCGGCATGGTCTTCGCCTGTCTCCTCTGCATCCGCCCCATCTTTCTCAAGATTCTGTCGAACTTCTTCTCCCCGAAGAAGGATTCTCGAAGGGATATCAATGTTGGGATGGAAGGGTCGAGGCAGAGCGATGGGACGCCGTTGAAGAAGTTGGGATTGGGGGTTGCGAGGGGAGGGGATTTTCAGAGGTTGAGCGATCGGGAGGGGAGGGGGGAGGAGGGAAGGGTTGAGGTCAGTAAGGTATAAAAGGATTGGGTAATTGGGGGTTATTAGGCTTGAGGGTTTTGGTATGCTGGGGCGACTTGGAGGCTTTCAGGGGTCGGCGTAAGGGAGATAAAGACATACAATAGAGGGTTTTGGCAACGACCGCGAGGAAGGAAACCAAGCCCAGAGTATAGATAACGGCCACAAGGATCAAATCGACATGAGATAACCTCCTCAACAATACTCTCTCAGGGATCAACTCCTCGCCCCTTCCACTCCACTCCAACCCATCCCAATACCCACCTCCATCCACAAACCCAGCCCCCAAAACCCCCTCCGCACCACCCTTCTCACTTCCTCATTCCCCTGCTCAAAGACATCGACGAACTAAACCAGCCACTGCAACTCTCAGCTCTTCGTATGCCCATTCAAATACCACGACAGCCGACCCGGCTTGATGACATCCCTGTCCAACTCCGACGCGAAGGCTCCGGCAAACGGTAGACTAGGTCGATGGCGAGAACTGTCCAGGCTTTCTTGGCGACCGCGCTAGTCGAGGGTGGAGGAGAGGAAGGAAACGTGCGTTTACATATCTACTCCGTTTGCAACATCTAGACCCCATGCGCGGAGGGGGGGATTGCGGGTAGGGGATACGAAGCGTCGAGTTGTGGACAACGGGGTATGGGCGATGGGGATGTTGGAGCAACGGTGGATGCAGGCGGGTGTGGTGTGATGGGATGGGATGGGATGGGATGGGAGGAGCACGAGGTGAAGCTCTTCTTTTCACGGGGGAGATATGATGGAATAGAGAGATGGAGAGATTTGCTTGGGGTTTTTGGGGTGTGAGAGCTGAGCGAGAGCGTATGTAGTGGGGTTTCGAAGTTGAGAGGGTCTGGACTCGTGCGTTGTAGAACTGATATGATACGGGAAATGTGTGCGGAGCATGCGAAGCGAAGATCTTGCGTGGGTTGTGTTGGAGCGGGGGGGCAGATGGATTAATAATTTTATAAGTTTCTGATATGATAAATCTCGTACGTCAGTTAGGGTCAGAGTGGGAACAAGTCAGATCAACCATTATTGATATTCCAACTCGGGAAAGTCAAGTCTCCCGCCTGTGAAACGAAGTGAGAAATATTCACAATCCGTATGAGAGCAGACTTGTATCCAACCTGCTCCGTTATCATCCGTGCAAACCCATCCGCCTCAATCCCGTCTCTTCACATAATCACACAGCCGCAGCAACCATCACTGTCCGATTTGGTCGACGTATTATCATTGTCGCCTGCAGCGGGCGTTGTGGTCGCAGGTTCGTAGGCTTCGGTTTTCATAGCTTCCGGCTGCTCGTATGCAGGCTGTTCTACTTCGACGGGCGCTTGGTAGGCGGCGGATGATTCGTATGAGGCTTCGTTGGTGGAGGCTTCTTGGCCTTGGTAGCCTTCTTGGCCGTCATAGTAGCCATCTTGGCCTTCGTAGTACCCTTCTTGGCCTTCGTAGCCATCTTGACCTTCATAGCCTTCGTCATTAGGGTAGTAGTACCCATCCTCAGCGAGATAATATCCCTCGGGGGCATATTCTCCCTCTGGTTCCTCGCCTCCGTTAACGGCTGAATATACGCCAGCGCCCGCGACTCCTCCGATAACTGCGCCACCTGCAGCGCCGGCTGCTGGGTTCTGGGTATTACTGGAAAGCGGATTAGCCGACTCTGAGGTTATGGTGAACCTTCCTTTCCACTTACTGCTGACTGTTCTGCTGCGTATTGGAAACGTACGTCTGATGCGACCCCGAGTAATTAGTATTCTGCGCCGTAGTGCCAGGGTGATGCTGTACAGCACCGTGAGGCGCAATTTGTTGAGGATGAGCCGCGTTGTGATGTGCGGGAGCAGCTGCAACATGACCTGGCTGAGAGCCGGATTGAACCGCTTGGGGATGAGCCACCGCACCACCTCGATGAGCGGCATTCGCTGGCACATGAGCCTGTCCCCGTCCACGAGCTGCAATTGCTCCTCTGGCAATGGGTGCCCCTCGAGTTGCCGGGCCTCCACGGCCTGCAGGTCCTCGAGCCGCGGGTACCCCACGGCCTCTGGGTGCCCCTCGAGCTGCGGGCACTCCTCGCATTGCAGGTCCTCCGCGACCTGCCGGTGCTCCACGGCCAGCGACACCGCGTCCTCTCACAGGACCTCCGCGGACAGGACCGCCCCTGGGCGCGGGCGAATGTACTTGTTGCATTCTGCTGTAAAGATGGGAGGGACCTGAGACGGATTTGAATTATTGAGTCGCAAATTTGCTGGCTAGCAACGCGGCGGGGGGCCTGAAGTTTTGTTCGCGCAAGCGTCTAGAGCCTCGACCCAGCGACATTCTTTCTTCAGCCGTACGCCGTTGAAAAATGACAAGAACGATATTCTAAGTAATGCTTACATTCAGCCTCAGCCTTGCATGGATCGGAGGCCTGATTATGAAATCAAATGGGATGGAAAATGATACGCGTAGTTAGAAACCGTGCATGATGCGTCGAGACCTTGCAACCGCCTCTGCTATCTTTGGCTTGGTTGTTTGGTTCTTCTCTCTCGTGATTCTTCATACTGTCATTGGAAATATCAGATCGGAAGATGAAGGACACAAATAACAATGAGCCCCACCAAACAGTGCGAACATCCAGGGTGATCGGAAAAGATCATGCAAGAGAATTCCAAAGCAATTAGAATATTGGTAATCATGCCCTTCACCTCTGGTGCTCCACGATTACCAGGATGTGGCACTTGACAGGACTTTACTGGTGCCTGGATTTCAAGGTATCATGGTGTGTCTGGACATGATTGGTCTGGGTCTTGCGTCGAACGCACTACCTCCCCCATCAACGATACTGGCGTTGGCTATACTCTCTAATGCAGTCTGCCTTGCTTTTTATCGTCGTGGCTAGAGAGTATCTGGGGAGATAACGTGACCCAGTCGCGACAAGAAGCTCTACACCTTTTGGCCCCTGATTGCTGCAGGCTTGCTGCATTGCTCCATCCAGAATGTGCTACACGCATCAATTCAACCCCGCTTTGATCATGTTCGATTCTGCCGAGGAATCTACTTATCAATCGAGCTGGGGCCACAACTTCCTGTTTCCTGATGTCGAAAAGAGGCCGCACAAGAGGCAGAAAGCAAAATGCGACGCGCACTCGAGCAATAAGCATTGTTCAGGTACATGCCGTTGCGTATTCGGTGTCTAAATGGATATTGGCTGACAACGAACGAGGACTAGAATACAGAGACAGAACCTGAGCAAACATACCGCCCGCGCACAAGAGCTTGGGCAAGGCAGCAGGATAACGTCGAGAAGAACGCCAAGAAGAGCACAGCTGGTGAACCTGACCGACCTCATCGTCCGCGCAAAAGAGCCTCGGAGAAGCAGCAGAAGAAGGTCCAGGAGAAGACATACGAGAACGTCAAGGGGAGGTCAAAGAAGACCGTCGAGCCCAGACTTGACCAACCTCACCGGCCGGGTACAAGGGCATGGACTAAGCAATACGGGGAGGGTAAACATCCATCACCTAGTCCGAACAACCGTAAGCCACCCCAAGCCAAATTACAGCCACAACCAAGGCAATCGGATCGATCGCATCAGCACTCCGGGTCCAAAGCCACACAGCAAGTGCTGAAGAGTGCAAGGACTGGTAAAGAGACAAGGGATAGGGTAAATAGCAAAGCCTCTGCCAAAGCGCCGAGCCAGACCCAACAACAACCGTTCAACCGCCCGCAGACAAGGTCTGGAGTCAATCAGAACCTAGTTCCGAGAACAAACTCTGGGAACCCTCCGGTGAGTAGTCAAATCTTCTTCGTACAGCTAGAACTTGGTTGACGATTACAGACCTCTGGGCTTGCTCGTTGGCTGAGCCGAATAGAATCAGTGTCGCCCGAACGCACTGCAAGAGCTCGCGCTCTATATACGGCACGGGTCCCCGGTGTTCTGCCTGAAGACGAGGGCGGTATGCAAGAAAGCTCAAGCTCCGTGACCACTGGAGAGAATGCGTCAACCGCAAAAGCAAAGGGCTCCAGAGCCACCAAAGTTTCAGCGAGTAAACTTAGATATCGCCGAATCTATCAAGACCCAACGGCCGACGGAAAACTTGAGTACCTCGCGTCTATTATCAAGACAACACTTCCTGAATTATCAAATAAGGAAATAGGAGACCTGCAATCCGCCGCACAGATATTCATTGATGAGACCAGAAGCCACCCCAGAGATAACTGCTACTCCTTCATTGACAACTTCTCCTTCAATTTCGACAAAGCCAAATCAAAGATCAATTATCCTTTTATCAATGAGAAATATTTCAATTCTGACTTGAAGCGATGCCTTGCCGGGAATGAAGCTGTTCTCCAGCGAACCATTATGATACATATTATCAATCAGTACTGGTTAGGTGGATTTTTCGATTGGAACAGCGAGGGCTCATGGTCTCAGCCAGAAGACAGTCGCCTACCTTCAAGCAAGGCCGATACAATCTCGTCACCGAGGCCAGATCTGGCCATGTTTTTTACGTTGAAATCATTCACTGGGGAAGCCATTGACGATCCGATCCCCTCTGAACTCGAAAAGTGCATCTCCCCTGACGGAGGGGATCGTTGCTTCCCGTTTCTGTTCATGGAAGTCAAAAAAGCAGGTGCAGACCTTCAAGACGCTTACACGGCTAATTTACACAGCGCTAGCCAGGCTCTTTACAATATATATACCTGGATGGTGCGTTTGGGTCAAGAAGAAAAGTTTTACAACGATGTCCGTGTGTTCTCATTAGTATTCAATGCACAGGACTTGAGCGTTCGAGTGCATCGAGCTGAAATGCGAGAGAATGGAACAGTTTATTTCTTATTCGACGAACTCTTACCTTTGCAGCGATACACGAAGGATCAAGCATGTCTGCTCATCAAGACTACCGTGGCCGAATATGCGGCAAAAGAACTTCACCCTCTTCTCAAAACTGCGTTCAAAGAAGTTACAAAGCAAGAAAGTGAACAGGCCATGGCACTCTTGGCCAAGCGGAAGGCCAATACTCAAAGCAATCCCTCGACAAAGCGCGCCAGGCGTCACGACAGCGTACCACATACCGGTCAATCATTTCCGATGAGTGCCTTGAGTACTAGCTAGTCGTCGTACGAGAAATGTCACCTAGGCAGACCTAGATACATAAATTTCGAGATGTGTTTGTAACGATTAATGAGGCATGGTACGAGGCATGAAGAATGACGTAATACTTGGCTACCAGGGTCGCTTAGAAAAAGCATACATCTAGGCGTACCTAGGAGAGATGCTTACTAAGATATCAATTCCAATCAATATTATGGGATCTCGTGGTTATTCTGCCATTCTTTCCATTGTTCGCTGTCAATTTTGGTAGGCATAGCAGAGCATTACTGAAATCTCAACGCCACCAGTATTTGATTTCGGGATTCGACCCAGCAACAGTTGAGATAGGGGCAAAATAGGAGAGAAGGGCGACGGCTGATCATGCGGCATGCAGAAATGGAGCATTGCAGGGTAGAACTCATTGGCTTTTGGGCAGACTATCAGAATGTTATCCCTTGACTGAACTCGTACCATCTTACCATGCATCCTGAACCGGCTCATCACGTCCATGAATGTTTTCGAAAGACACGTCGACTAGTGCGCTAGCGTTGGAACAGTGTTCCTAGGGTAATCCACTTAGGGTACCACTATCTATGTGGCAGGAATAGTCGGTCATTGGGGCCATTTGGGGCTATTTGAGACCACTGTGGAGTGTTCTATTCCTCAAGCACTACAAAACTTGGCCGTTAAAACGCAACAGCACCGGTGTCGACTGGGCCTTTGTGAAGAAGTCTTCTTCATCACTCAACTGGCCAATCCGTGAGTGTATTGCTTACACCATAATTACTGCTTCAAATACCGAAAGCCACAATCTTGTGTTCCCTGTCTACTGCTCGGAATATCGCACGGGTTGTTGCATCTCTCTCTCAAAGATTCTCTACCTACCGGATAGTTTATACGTTTCCGTAGTCTTGATGTTATCTGCTCCTCTACCCTCGTGAGTCCGACTCGACGGGCATGATAACAAGGCCCAGATGAGTTTCTGGACGCAGTTGCACAATTCCACCAATACTTACCCAGCTTCTGTGCATTTCATTTGGCAACATGTCGTGCATAGCTCGGTCGATGGAGACAGCACAACTCGTTTATTAGGCATTGAACTTTTCCGTACCTGCAACTTTTTGCAGAGAATGTCAAATCAAGATGTTTTCTCTCTGGGTTAAAGTCTCTCGTCTCAGAAAACTCGTACCCCTTTGTCTGCACACCCGAGCAGAAATGGCAACAATGGATCCGAATTCTCGCACCTACCGGATTGCTGCATCAATTACTGCACCAAAGAAGTGTGACAAGAAACTCATTAACCCCGCTTTCAGAAGGACCAACTCCTGAGAAGAGTCCACTATTAATTGTACCCAGGACCACAGACTCTACCATCTTCTAATTGAAACGGAGGGACGTCAAGATTACAAAGCGAGATGCGCGGCAGAAGAGGCCGATCGAAAGCATCGTCAAGGGGGGTAGGCAATTATTCAATGCCGAAATAGTTACTTACCTTTGTTAACATTGGTTCTAGGAATCTACACGGCGAACTTGCTCATCTGACTACTATCACATAGAGGATCAATCTGACGGGAGGGTGAAGCCTAAGACGCTCAATGGCAGATGTTCCTCCAACGATGTACGAATCCCGAGTCAGAGAGCTAAGCGGGAAGATTGGTTCTGGGATGAAAGAGAAGGAAGATACTTCTACGCTGACTTTGATCAGAAGACAGGTACGTGGCCCATTCGACTATTTGCATTCTCTAAGTCGCTACCGCATAGTAAGAATGCTGGAGACTAACTCAAGGTCGTTCTTAGTGAGGTGGAATCATAAATGGGTCAACGATCAAGTCTACAGTCCGCCAGCACAACCACAATGGGATCATGAAAAGACTATCAGGAGAAAATGGTTCGAGGAACCAGCCATACCACAATCCAGGATGTCTACCACACGAGATCGAGCAAATCGTGGACCATCCCCAGCTCCAATACTTCCGCAACGCGAGAGCTTGCGTCGACGGAACGCCACACCCCCTAAATACACGTCGCGGGATCAGGGGTCTAGAAGTAAGATAAGATTTGTAGTGGACATTGACACCAAGACTTATCCCGAAGACCGTCGTCCCGCCTCTACCAGCAAACGCAACGCTTTGATCAAGTACCCTCTTATGGAGAGCAGGGATTTGAGCCCTGAGCTGGAATACTTTTCTAATGGAAATGATCGCTATATTCTCAGAGATCAGTACGAGCATACTGCATTTCGTGACAAGCGAGCTGTAAAAACGACAACGGAAACATATTGGCGCAGAAGGCGACCATGAGCCAATCTCACCGAAGCTTGATTTCTTCGTTCGCTGATGGTGGAGGCCACAAAATAGACAGCGGCGGGTTTGACGTCCAACATAGTCTGTCTTTTTGTCGATCCCCCGAGTTTACATTGCTCCAATCAATTCTTCAAACATTGATTGCTACCAGCTATTCTGACAGTCGTTATTACTTCACCTAGCAGATAACCAGTAGCTAGTGGCATCAAAGAAGCGCAATTATAAAGCCGGGTACGCGAGAAGCTGATGTAATGTGAATCAGACATAAGAAAAAAATCCTTTTCACACCGACTTGGTGAATTGAATTGTGAATCTTGCAGTTTAGAAGTGGTGGCCGAACGCCTACTTGAGTGATACTTCAGACTTCAATGATCATTTCATTCTCCCTTTGAGACGTCCTCACCATTAAACTTCTTAGTACATTGAAGTTCTTTCGTTCCTCCAGATCTTCCGTGAGTCAGAATAAAGTAGCGTGAGTCACATGCTGAGGAAGGTTTTTGAAGAATAGAGACCATACATTTCGATATTGATCTTCTCGATCATTTGGACATCGACGCGAGTAGGTATATCTTAGAGACACAACTCAAGGTCTGGCTGACTGTTTCTCGAGTATGGCAACAGATGATTGGGGAACGCTTGACTTCCATAACGACGACCGTCGACAATTGATCGAAAACATCCACTTATGCGCAAGCGAAGAATGAGCTTAGTGAGGGGCACGGATACAAGAACTTAAACAACCAAGGAGATGAAAACGGACGACCCCCGACCAATCACTGGGTAATATTCCTCCAACTTCGTGACAGCGTGGCAAAGTCGGTCAAGTTAGATATGATACCGGGAGATGGTGTCAAGACGCTCACATTCAAACCGACCGAATCGGTGACGGTCCAAGCTATCATGGATTTGATGGTCGAAAACAAGAGGGACAAGTACAGGTTTACGGAGTACGAAGAGGGTTATAGATATTGGATGTACACCTTGATCTCGGACTTGGAAGCTGAAGGGATTCTCGCTCAAGGCAGCGCAACAACGGCCTGGGCGAGCATTTCTCTCTACTGACGCGATCCAAGCGGCAATGAACCAAGGATGGTAGAGAGAGGAACCTTCTAACAGGGTTTCGTTCGATCTTCTGGACCGTCGCCATAAAGTGTGGAACACATGCGCCAAGGGGCAATATCGGCCATTTGCATGGCATTAGATAGACCATTATGTTGATGACTTACTACTATCTTGAGAGACATTGAGGGACTTATGCATGCGGTGTACCAGTAAATGACATCTCTCCGTGCGGTGTTCTGATTGTGTTCCTGATCCTTTCCACTCAGGGTAAAGTCATCCTAATAATAATGTTTTGATGTGTTTGACTGCGCTAGCGTGACTATCACCCGCAAGAATTCAATCGGAATCAGCCACGTACATTCCATGGATTTGTACCACCTGCAAAATCGCCATAGTCGCAGCATTCAACTTGACACAGGGATAAGATCTTGGGCAGCAGAGTCGTTGATCGATCGTCTCAATGTATCCATCTTCATAGTGATTTCGCTGCTGTGGTGGTGTTGTTCGGGACTCAACGCGATTTGGTCGCTTTCTCCCTCTTACCTGTCGCCTACAGTACACCAAGATGGACTGCAGTTTCCAAGAACAATTTCTCGAAACCTGTTCGAACTCTGATCTAGTGCGCTATATCCTTAAGTGTCCGACTTTATCTGCCTCAATCCGCAGAATCTTTCTGCTGTCTCCAAATCTTGTCGCCAAACAACTTATCGCCGCCAAAGCGCCCGATGAGATTGCGGCGATGAAGTTATCGAAGAAACTTCATATCCGTGTACCAGATATCAAGCGAGTCGTTGAGGACGACCGCAATGTATATGTCGTAATGGACCGAATTCAAGGAACTACTTTGCAAGAAGCATGGGCTCAGATCGGTTGGCTTGGGACATTCCGATTGGGGTTTCAACTACGTCGATTCGTACATGTCATGAGGACTATGACTTCTCCTACTGCAGGATCACTAGTTAGCGGGAAATGCGATTCCATCTGGCTGGATGACTACTACAAACTCCCGTTACATGCAACGCCAGAAGCTCTAACGTCTTTCATCTGCTTCTGGCTGCAATACGTCTCCAAAAGAAGTCTCGGGCAAGAGGCCAGGAGGTCTCGCAGCGACAAGCAATTCGTGCCATCCATCCCCGCCTCATTTGTCTTTACTCATCAAGATCTCGCGCCTCGTAACCTTATCGTCGACAATCAGGGTGATCTCTGGCTTCTGGACTGGGGTTCCTCAGGTTGGTATCCGAAATACTTTGAGTACGTTTCTATGCAGAGCTTTGACGCCTCGAACTGGGGTCTAGCAGCTCGGTTGCGGTGGTTTCTATTCAACTGGGTTTCGGTTGGGGTCTTTAGGTGCGAGCAACGGGCTTTGGAGCTCGTGAGGACGAAATTCATACGATACCCCATCGGAAGGAAGGATATTGTGTTACCAGCAGGTGCACATTTGAACGCAATCCATCTGAGGAAACCAGACGTGTAAACATATCCTCAGGCCGATATAGGCATACATGAGTGGCCGCCGCTGCTTTAAGGTTCTGGGAGGAGCATATCTACTCCTGAAATGTGTCAAACAGCGCCGCCGGATTTGGGCAAATGTCTGGATTCGAATTCAACGGACCATATCTTGAGTTAGTCGCAATAAACCGTCCTTACCCAAAGCTGCCGCTACAAAGAATTGGAATTATCGACATAGTCTCCCAAGGTCACACGGGATGCTATGGGTCTGGGATACTGGTCCGCGGCAATACCCTTAACGGTAGGTCACTGAGCTGAATGCTGGAACGGCTGTCCTTTGGCTGTAAGTGAGCAAGAGTCACTCGGCTGAATGGGAGACGAGGTCGTCAAAACATCGATAGAATCTTTTTGGATCGATAAAGTAGGCGGCAACGCATATCTGCCGGTCCTTGAACGACTGAGGATCGACAAGCGATTATATGAGGACAAGGACAGGTCAAAGTTCAACAGGTATTTGTTTGACGAGATGAATGTGTTTCGAAGGTCTTTTGCCTTGAGCAACTAGTGCTCTAGAAAACTCTAGCTAATACAGTACTTCTCCAATGGTCATTCTCATCCATCCATAGACGTGATGGCGGAACAATTCCAACCTAGGACACGTGATATATGGTGCAGTCTCCGGGGAGAGCGAGCTCAATGTCCAAATAGTATCACACACAGCGTACGTTAGCAACATGCAGGAGAACCTGTGGAAAAAAACTCCCGCCCCAAGGGGGGGCTCACATCAGTGGAATAATCAGCCGGAAATAGAGACACATCACAGGGCTTTGACCAATCAAAGCTTCCTCGGGAAAAATCTACAACCTAGAATACAGACAGCTTGAAGAAATCAGCATAAAGGACAGACACTAAAGAAGAGACATCTCAGTTCTAAAGGAAAGTATTCATAGCTGCTGTAGCGGCTCTGATATAGGTATCGTAGATATGCCTTTGGCTAACTCGACCTCCACTACCTCAATCGCGCATGGTTAGTATGATACTGCACATGCTCCATATTCTAACAAAGCAAAAAGTTTTACTTGACAGAATGACCTTCTTTGCAGCTAGCACGGGTGCTGGGGGGAAGATAGGATACGGGTTATTCGCAATGATGCACTACCAGTCGTTAGAGAAGCGGAAGCTCCATGCTAAGTATCGTCAAGTGGTCGCACCGATGAGATGTCAATGCTCGTTTGTGCATGAGCGGATTCTGATATCAAAGTCTGATAAAGCTGTGAGCTCGTTTGGTAGCGAGTTGAAATTGTGCTTGTAAGCTGATATTGAAAATGAGCGGCGGGGTATGAGAAACCACAGGAACGGTGTAAGGGATACTCGGGGATACCCTTATCAAGTCATTGGTGAGTGGGTGCAAAATTTTAGAAGACGATGCACTGGTCATTTGTAAAAGGTATCGAGTGGAGAAATCGGAACCATTGTGCAACTGAAGCATTGAAACTTGGCATACTGAACCCATCACTTAGTCACATAGATGATCCGATATCACTGATCATAGGCCATCTTTTACTGAGTCTCGAAACCCCTGTCATTCCCTGCAATAGCCCTCACCCTTCTCTTTGCACTATGCTGTGGAGATGGCTCTGTCGTAAATGATAGAGTAGTGACTATTGATATACATGAAGATGGTGGGGGCGGTGTGAATGGCATTGAAGCATAGTGGCGGTTGAAGCAAAAAGCCGATGAGGATCGTGGCGATGATGATCTAAGGAACAACTTGAAGCGGAACGAGCCACCCATTTATGCGTTCCAGCTTCCCCAGCCTATTGTAGGGTTCTGCAAGCGGTATGACCTAAGTGTTTTGATCGACAACTTGGCAAACTTGACATAGCTTATTTCCTTCTACGTATGACGAAGCGCTAATGAACAGAGTATCTCCAGCGACCTTTAATGGCATTACGCAAGCTGATGCGCTCTTGGGACATTAGTTCCATGGAAATATCTATCCCAGGATCAACAGCCAACAAGCCTTGAGAATGAAGCTTATGATATTCCCGGAATATAGTATAAGGCTGGTCGAGAATACTTTGGCCGTCACCCGATGGCCTATGCATGATTTTATGTCTAATAAAACACGTTTTCAGATATTTTGGTGAAGTTCCATCATCCAGAACGTAAAGCTGGAGATAATATTTGGTTTCGTGATATTCACAGTTGGCTGGTCGTCTGATGGTCCAGTAGTAAATTCCATTGTTGATGCCAGGTTGAGATCGGGAGATTCAGAAACGCTGGCCAGGAGGCCGATATGTGAAGTGAAGCGAAAGACTTCAAGCTTGTTTAACTCGTCTTTCGAAGTTGGCAGAAAAGTGTTAAGGAATAGAAAGTTGTTCTCGTGGAATAGAAGAAGCTCTTCTAATCATTGGCTTGTTTCTTTGCCTTGATCTAATGAGACATCATGGCTCGCAAGAACGTCTTGGGCACACACCATAGCATCAACTATCGACACAGGCTTAAGGATCACCTCTTGTACTTTTATAGGTGCTTCCATCTCTGGCGCTTTCCGGGATGAGAAAATGAGTTTGCAACGATAGTCTTCACCAGACTTTCCAAACTCTCTAAAAAATCAATAGAAGCTACGTTCTTGAGTAGAAGAAATGTCACCTGAAAAGCCTTTGTTATGCGCAAGCGGTGGCCCGACGTTGTCAAGGAGAACGATATATCGTGCTCTATGTATGGTTGTCTTTCGATCAATATCATCGCATGTCCCTATGAAAATCTCATTTGCAATCTTCTCATAGATCACCGAATCATGCCATAGACCTGACTCTTTCTGGCAGCCAATGTAGATTTTTTTCTTCCACAAACCCTGATAAGGCCAACCAGTCCTGAAGGTACTTTAAAAACGTAGTCTCGCCGACACCTGGACCGCCGACCAGGTTTACGACCTTGAATTTTTCGAGAATACTTTCTTAGAAGCATATTCATGTCGTGACCCAGAATAGTCGGCACAGTGCTCGGAGTGTTCCGAGGTACATAACTCAGAAGCGTATGACATTGAACTAAGAGCGGAGAAGTTAATTATATCCGGATTAAGTGCGCCTTCACCAGTCAAGAACACTGTAGCTCTTAGGGTTTTAGAGCCGGTACGAAATCATCTTCGACCTCACACTCGTAGTGTGACGAGCAAGTCGGTTTGGATCTGTCCGAAGGCGTAGCTGGGCAGTAAAGACCGCACGTTAAAGATCGTAGCGCTTCAAAAGAAGGCAAGTGTAGAATTCATTCATGGAAATAGTAGCACTATGAGAAATCAAACCATATGACATTGCAACGACATTATCAATCCCGTGGGGATTGAAAACCTTTGCCAGATTGCTTGATTCGCATGACGAGACCTTGGCCGAGTCACAAGCATTCAAGATCACAGAACCAACATCTCATTCAGCAAGCGCAGATGCAATCTGTGATGTGTCTACAAAGACTCTACGATGCTGATGAGTGCTCGACGAAGAAAAGCATAGCTCGACCCTGCAGTGAAAATAAGTTGAGTATCGAGTAAGAGAGAATTGTCGAGCGTGCCTTCCTTTATGAATCATACTAGGTAAATCAAAATGAACTATAGAGAAACGGCCCGTCTCGTAACCTTTCAACATGACTCTGGTCTTTTCTCATGTTTCTGATCTGACGAATTGCATCGACATTTGTCTTCTTAGATCCTAATAGCTCTGAATAAGACTTCAAATAGATTGACTATTGAGACGATATGATAGATCATCTCGTTGCGTTGATCTTGTAGAGACGGGTAAGATATTGTATATTTTGAAGGCGGCTCCATGGTTTCCAGAATTCTGCTGACAAGCCGAAATATCAATACCGGTTTTCCTAAGTGTTTGCCATGCACTTTCACGTTCCAGAAACTTCCGATGCAAATTCTGCAGAGCAGTACCAACAACAGTATCCTCGATACAAAGACGTACTGCTCGCAAAGAATCATTGACATCACATTCAGCTTTTGCTGTCGTGATAAGTGACTCCACAGGAGCCTGGCGACTCCTGCTGTAGCGATGTAAATGTTGGCTGACCTCTCTAGCTTTTTTCCTTGCGAAAGAATCACTCAACGTACCACGCCAGATGGCCTCTCTTCCGCGGCGCTGACAGGATTCTTTATAGCAGCCACCCAATTGAGCCTTTTCGGGCCAGCACTTAGGCTCACGGTCCATTCTTGGAATTCTGAATCATATCGCTGAGCAGTTAGCGTGTAATGAAGATCCATCTGACCTACTGTAATGATGTTTGGAGGAGTGTGTGACTATTCCAGTACCACCAGGGGGTGCGAGAAGTCACGGTAGCATAAGCGGCCAAGCATAACCAAGGTATCCCTAACCCCCCCAATTTGACTACTTACATTGAACAATCACCATAAATCCGTCTTGATACCTTTACTACCCGTTTTAACTAGCTGTTTGCATCGCCAAGGCATTTTGCTGATTCTAGCTCGTATTTCGTCTATTGTAATTCGATCCTATTCCTCGAGAATTATCTCTTTTAGCTCCTTCAGAGGATGTCATTCGGATTCCCGCCTCCTAACACGTTGTTTTAGTATGTTTCATACTCCTTCATGTGAATTCAAATCGGGTGACTGAGCTGAATGCTCGTGCTTCAGAAGCTCGATATTGTTGTTTCGTTCGAAGCTTTTGACTAAATTGTCTTTTAGACCTTTGGTTTCATGGCTCGGATCGTTATCCTCATGTAAAACAGCTCGTCTTCCAGCTGCTTTATGCTCATTGACGACCTTCAGCAATTTAGGTAATATCTTTTTCGTGTAGTACTTGTTAGTCATGAAATTTCCTTTTGGCTTAACCTCTGAATCGTGAGGTTTTCGCGACTCTCAGTCGCGTATTCGTCTCTGATACTTTTCTTTCGTTGGATATTTGCTTCGACGAGGCTTGAGCTTCTGTTTGACTGACTTCATAGCCGAAGGATCGTTCTCATCGTTGCAGAAAATCAGAGAATCTTTGGCGTGCCATGACACGAAGCCAGCCATGTGCAGTTTGACTCTCTGCATGTCGGGAATTTCTTGCAGGTTATCTGAGTGTACATCTTCGATGCACCTGATTCGAATCAACATATGCCTCATCCGTAAAAGTCACATATTTTCAAAAGCTTTCCACCGGTTCTGATTCATAGTCGTTTTCATATTGAACACGAGCCTTCTTGTTTGCGAAGCTGATTAGCTTGACTGCAGATCTTCTTCTCATTAGAATTCTTGATTTATGTTTGACACAGTGCTCTCTGAGTGTACAAAGACTGAAAGATAATTGATGATGAGCTAATCGAGCTTCATCTAAAACTTGATCCCGTACGTGATTTGTGACAGGATCGACTAGACGTTGTAAAAGCTCTTCAGTGAGCTTGGAAGATCGACCGGTACGATGTTTTCCTATCCTTCTTTGAGCTGATAAGCTCATGTTTCTTTGTTGACGTAGCTAACGAAAGCCTGTGTTTTGAGGTATCTCCTCTTTGATCACTGTTATTAGTGATTTGTTCTGTCGTTTATCAACAGCGTGGAAAAAGCGAGCTTTGCGAATAGTATCAGCTTCTTGACGACGAGAAGGTCTGGGCGACGGGGTTCGTGGAGCCATTTTGTTGATTTGGTAGGTAGGTAGTAGGTAGGTACGAAGTAGATAGGTAGAAGGTAGGTAGTAGGTAGGTAAGGTAGGTAGGTAAACAAACGCAGTAGTAGGGGCTAGAATTAGCGTGTTTGGTGGTGCTTATGCTGTATCATAATCTAAGGCCACGTGATCTGTTACCGGATTAGTAAGATAAGTTGCGCTCATATGCTAAGATACAGCTCAAGCAACAAATATGCCTTCCCCACGCCGTATATCAATCTGGGCAATCCTTCCCCCTTCCTAGCTCCTTCCAGGCTCACAAGCGCTTGATCTACTCAGCTGCGTTGTTGCAGATATCAATAACCCTACCGACTACTATAGCCCGCGAAACATCTAAGCAACCTTATAGTCCCTACACAATGCAATCACTGTCGAAGAGGAGGATGCTGAGATCGTGCTTTCCTCTCTTTACAGTGTAGAAGTCGGCCTCCGCTTGACACAGATCCTTAAAGGACAGCGATGACTCGGCAAGCGCCCTTCGGGCTTATACGGTCGTGACTCGGTACTGTGAGCAACATCTGGATATAATCAAGATACTCGATGAAAACCACCGTGCTGAGATTTTTGAATTACATTCCACAAAACAAGGGAGAAAATGGCGTGGGTCTCTCGTGGTTGGCTTGAAGACATGCCTCGATGCTAAATTGGTGGATGTGGGGAGACTTTCAAAGAGCCATGATGCTGGGGTCGAGGTGCCTGCGACGTTATACTCGCTGCGTCTGGAGTGGTGATCCCTGGTGCTGGAATGGTCCGGACTCTGGCACAGAAGGCCATCGCGCGGAAGTAAAATCTTCGCTCTCGAAATACACGGCCAAGGGGGAAAGGGTGCTCGCAGTTCAGTATGCATAAGTCATGCGACAACAGGACCGGCTTCACTTATCTGCGCCTATGCTCAAGCATAGAGGGTTCCAAGTGATCGTACCATATATAGATATCAGGATGAACGTTACGGGAAAATGAGATCGTGGAGTACGATGGCGTGAAGCCTGAAGATGATGCATCGGAGGTCGGTGCAGGGTTGGGGATCCCTGAACAAATGACTATAATGATGATATCCTACTTGCTGATCTTTAGTATTGTCGGTTCAAAATCTATTGGAAGACGTCTTCACCTCGCCGTCTCCTATCTCTAAGTTGCAAAAGTCATAAGTTTATCCGTCGCACAAAACAACAGAACGACGTCGAATAGCTGAAACTGGAATAAACAAGGTATAGTGAAGCTGACTGAGAAAATGCTGATCTACTCCAATCTAGCAGTTGAAGCCTGTGTCTCCGCTACGCGAACCACTATCATAACTGCCAAAGTTGCTGTGATGAGCTTGATCATTGCTGCCCCAGTTCTGGTCTCCATACTGGAAGGACACAGCATCGTCATCCACTGCGCCAACAGTTATATTCAAACCAAGTGGTAGAGCACTATCGACCGTTTGGGGCACGTTGGTCAATGCAACGAAGCGAACGCCGGACCCGCTGCCAGGAGGATCGGCGTTGATCAAGTTTTGCCGGGCGTCGTAGATATTAACATCGAGCAGGTAGTTTGGACCTCCAGCATTTGGTCCATTCGCTTCATTCTTCTGGTATTGGACGACGTGAATGCCGCACCAGCCAGGAACGTAGTTACCCCAAGGATTACTAGGGGGATTTGCAGCGTATGAGGCCAAGACAGCATCCTTGATGGCGTTATGACCATCGATCCTCGGATGGAAGATTTTAGCAAGGCTGTCCGCGATCCAATGTGAACCTTGCGATGCAGGTTTCAGCGAGCCGTCGGCAGCGGCCTGCTGATCAATCCAGTCCTGAATCTGCTTTTCCAAACTCCCCTGGGGGAAAGCATGCGACTCTGTTACCGTGTACGCTTCCGTTGTGTCCCACTCGAAAAACCATGTGTCGGCGCGGTTAGGATCAGGCTCCGTGACGCCATCCTCGCAGTAGCGGTGGGTACTGAAGCTATTGGTATAGTCGACGTAGACTACAGGCTTTCTTGGATCGTTTGAGTTAGCACGATCCACAGCGTCTTTAATGGCACCATTCAGCTGAGAGGTCAAATCGTTGAGCTGCCTGCGCAGATCCTGTGTTAATTTGGGAGGGTTGTCGCGGGTCCAGTAGCTCCACGTAACATTATCACATTGAGTCGTGTCTTGGTTCCAAAAGTGGGCGTAGCCCGTCCAATACAGCTTGAACTGCGGAGCTCCTGCGTTTTGAAGAATTTCAAAAGCGAGTTTGTCAAGATTGGTGTGAAAGTCTTGACTTGCTATGTTGGCTGCGGCTTCGTTGATCTGGTCTTGGCATGACTTTGTGATCCAAAATTGGAAAATGCAGTTGTTGATGAGGTTGGCGAAACCAATATCGTTCCCTCCAACGGTCAATGTGGCTATATCGATGTCTTTGTCGAACGCATTTGCTTGGGTGTCTTTGACGACTACAACATTCGGGTCATTATAATGAAGAGTCATCTTGATGATAGAGACTAACCTGTGCTAACCGCACCGCTACATGCATTATCCTGAAATTGCCGATTGATTGGGCCAGTACCGTCCAAGACGACGTTCATCACATTAGGGTAGGATTCAGTGTAACGGGAGCATGTCGTGTCGCCATTGTTGATTCCACGTACCCCAGCTCCGATACCTGAGGCATAGGAGTCACCCATCGCCGCCCATTTCTTCACAGCCTGGCCAGCACGAGTTTCAAGTCCTCGCGAATATACAGTCGGCAGCGAGTAGCCATCGAATGTGGTCATAGGAATTGAAGCGGCCAGACCAGAACTAGAGAGCAATGAAAAGATACTCGAGGCCCTCATGTTGGGCTTGAAATTCACTGTATAAATACAAGAAGAAAGGGCGATGTATCAGATGCGCTGATGTAGAGGAGAAATCGGAACACTTCCACTATGGTCGGATTGTGATGCTGAGAAACATAAGAGACAGAGGTACACCATATAACTTCCGCAATGGATCAAATTAACAGAAAGATAAAACATTTGAATCTCTCGGCGGAGGCGGCGGGGGCGGCGAAGGCTTGTCAATTGGAAGCCTTGCATATTGTATGTGATAACAATAATAATATTACCGAACTCGACATTGAGTTCAGCTGTTTCAGAAGATGCGCATTGTATGGCACAGCAGCCACAAATCAGGCCCCCAGTGTGAGGGAATAAAGCTTGGAGTTTTCTTCCCACTTTGTGGAGGCTCTATGCCTGTGCTGTGTCCATGTAAACCTCTTCATCGATCGATCGATGATATGCCCCAAGCAATTCAGTAGCAGAGCTGCCTATCGTCCAAGAAGCAGACTTTCAAATACCTTACATGGTAGACAAATATGAGAAAATCGTTCTGTCGCCAGGTAAAGGATGGGTTTCAGCCCTGCGGCGCGGTTGTTCTAATCTTCAACAGAACCTTCAGGCCCCCGAGCTGAACCGGGTACGAAGCGTGAGTAAATTGCTCATTACACTAATACTTCTGTACTACTGTTGCCCTTGAGTCCTTGAAAGCAGTACGTGACAGCATCGACCTATCGGCTGTGTCAAATCAAAACATTAGGGCAACCCTTGTCGAGACTGAGCAGTTTCTGTTCAAGCCCCCTCGCCTCCAACCGTACATTATGCGATTTGACGGCTTCGCTGATCGTGATCCTCTACCAATATCTTCATCAGTCATCTAGAAACCACCAGTCGCGTTGGACAACTCGACTCGTTACTTGCTACGATGTTCAACAGCGGAACAACTCTGTTCTTACTGAGCTCGTTGCTTATTGCCTGCGAGACGCTTTCTCTACCTGCGTATCGAGCATCACAGACCTTACTTCAACAAGACCCTGAGGCTCTTAGTGGGCACAAGGTCCCAGGAGACTCGCCGGTGCAATTTTGCGGAGGAAGGGACCCTAAAGAGAATATCTTCGCTGTCGACCGCGTAGATCTGCATCCTAACCCACCGAAACGGTGCGTTCGAGGAAGTGCCATGTCTTCTTATCGAAAATGCTAATACTACTACAGCGGCAGCCACTTTACTATTGATATTCGAGGAACCTTCAAAGAAGAAACTGGAGCAGTCCCCAAGTTTACCCTAAACGCGACATACGGAGACGTACGTTCGATCGACACAGTGGAGCATCTCTGTGACCACGTCGATGTCATTCAAAACCAGACCCAGGTCTGTCCGCCGAAGAAGGGAAAGGCGATCCTGACAACAACGGTATACATTGACGAGCTGATGATGCCTCCTGTGAGTGCCGAATAGTTCTTTTAGGGCCTTGAACGTTATTGCTAAGTAGAGTAGGGCAATTATACCGAAAGGGTCGACGCATACACTGGGGATGGAACAAGGATCTTCTGCTTCTTCGCAGCGGTCTCTCTGGAATGAACTCTTCAGCATTATAGCGATCCCATGTACATCGTGCTGTGGTGTTGCCTTCAACTCTGCCCAAGTCGAATAGACCAACAAACTGTCTTATAAAGGGGAATTATCATCAGAACGAAGAGTCGTTCTTTACAAAGCGAACTCTGAAGCAGAGAACACTGTACGTGACCACAGAGTCAACGCTTGGTCGACATAGTTGCTATGCGTTGTATATATGTGCTATGTATTGACGCTACAACATGGCTTCCAGCAGACTTTCCAGCAGACTGATAGTGCCTGTGTGTGCATTACCTATATATAGCTTGGCTGGATGCTGCTGTCCTCCAGAAGCCGAGCGTCGAGCGGGCCGAGAGAAGGGGCCTATCCATGACGCTTCTGCAGTTCTACACCCAGCTTTGCTCCTTATTTCCCTATCTACCGGCCCTGAACAGTACTCATCCTTCTCCCACAAACATTTGAGGTTTACTATGGCTGTTTAGTGGGTATACATTCCTCCGGAACTCGACCGCATAGGTATGGGAATGTCTAAATACAGAGGCTTCAACTCGGTAGTAGGAAAGTCGACAACGACGGCATAATCGGGGACAGGACCGCCCAGACGACGGTCAGCGATGATTACCTAGGCACGGGGCAAAGCTTAAGGTTATTCATTCACCATCTCGGTGCTCAGCAATATTCAAAAAACGGGACCCATATACTCAAGCAGACTGTATCACCGCCATTGCTCGTCCTTCCGGCCTTCTGACTGGAGAGTCCAGTTGGCTGTAATTTCTTTTCCTCATATCTGAGCACATTTGCCGCTTTCTTCAGGTCTTAGATGTAACTGCGCACTGATGAAAGGTTTGCGAGAGCCGAGGACGCCGACAATGATGGCCGTGGTGGAGATTTCTGTCGTTGCTGCTGTCATTTTGAGGTCCTTAGACCTTTGTTGCTTCTGGCATGCGCAGCTTTACAAGGTTGGAAGGCAGGAAGGGAAGGAAAAAGAAAGAACCGAGGTCGAGTAAAGCCTTTAATTATAATTCTTAAGCCTTGAACATTCATTGTACCGAAGTTTCCGGAGAGAGTAAACTTGCAGGTGAGTGTGAAGGTACGCAGGTCGTCGACTTTCGAGAGATCACAACAGTCACATTAACTCGGTCACTTGGCGATTAATAATCGAACGTGTGATATCGAAGGTGCGCCGTACGTACTTGAGAAACAAGGGAACAGAAAAGATTTCAATTCACGTAAGATGCTGTTCCACGGATTGACACGAGTGATCTAGACAGCTCAAGCAGCCCTGGATGCTTCTAAACTTGCATCCCACGCCTGAATTACAAAGTCGCCCAGTTCGGCACCTTTTGCAGCTTGTTCCGCAAGACGCTCAAACTCAAGCTTCCCGTGCATTGTCCTCGCCTCGAAGACGACGTCTTCCTTCGGTCGCTCATTCATGCTCCTACTGAGTTGTGAGTCCAGCGCACGAAGTGTCAAAGCGACAACTCCGACGCCGACACTAAGTCCGCTTATGAAAGCCCTCGCAATGCCTCGTGGCACTTCAATCATGGTGGGAACGATGGTATCGCTATGCAGTGCCATCTGCCAAGGTTGGGTGTAGGTTGCAACTAACTCGAAAAGAAATCTTAGGAAAAGAAATTGCATCATGTGTACGTCAGTGTATATATGTGGATTGTTGGCGAAACCCTCAGGCTTGAATCGGCTTTCGAAAAAATAACAAAGAAAGTCGAGAAGGTTGTAAAGACCAAAGGTGAATGCGACAAGTAAAGATAGTGGCGCTAAAACAATTAGTATTGAAGCCTTAACTCATAGGTATATGGGAGAATATGGGTAAGAAATTTGAGACATACCTCTTACGATGTGGAGAATCAAGGTCAGTAGAGCCTCTTGTACCACGAAATTTGAGCTTTGTGCTGTCATGGCTACCTTCTCTTGGCTTAGTTCTATCTCTTGTGTTCTGTTCTTCATGAAGGCTGCCCCAATTCTCTGAGCATCCCCAGATAGATGGCTAATTACGTGCATCAACGATGAAATCACTCCAGTTATTGGATCACCTGGGCTCGTGAAGTCAGGCCATTTGACTGGGTATAACAGCTCGAGGTCCTTCAGCTTAATCTTTCCTTCTTCGACAAGTATATGTGCCGCAACTGTCGAGAGTCTGAGTCCGGAAATTTTGTGGTTCCATACAGCCGGAAGATCGCGAAGCACTGTGCAACGGTATCTGTTATACTGACTCAAAGTACGCAGAATTGATTGGACAGAATTTTCCACGCCATTGAAGTCACCTTCAACTTTCTTCGCTAACTCTCCCGCCGCAATATTGTATTTAGGACGTAATACTTCCTTAATAGCGTCGGCGAGCCGGTCCGCTGTAAGGTCCTTATAGGCTATAGGCGCAATCCCAACTTTGGCACTTGCGATACGACTCCCCCAGAAAGCGCTATCTCCATATATCGAAACGACAACAGCAGGCCTACCGTGCTTGAGCGCCATAGACGTGGTGCCTGCGCCACCATGGTAGACCACTGCAGAAACGCGAGAGAAAAGCCATTCGTGGGGAACGTCATCTACGACATAGATGTTTTCTAGATCTTGGCTTGCTGACCCGAGGCTGGACCAGCCCTTGCAGAACACCGCTCGCACGCCAGCCTTGTTGATGCCTTCAAAAATGGTTGTGGTGAGCTCATCAGCGTGGGGTAGCTTGCTACTGCCGAACCCAACGTAGATTGGAGTTTCTCCTTCGTCAAGGAATTTAGCAAGTGCTTGTGGCGGACTGTAGGATGGGTCGTTGTTCATTGCATAGCCTGCAACATCAATATGTTCCCCCCAATCCATTGGTCTAGGAATGAAAACGCTCGACCAGAGGTACGTATGAGGTATTTGCATGCGAGAGATTTGACTGAGCGCCCAGAGAAAAGAGAAAGACTCGAGACCCATCCAGTCTAACCGCAAATCATTAAGAATATCTTTCAGCGGCAGGAAAAACCTAACATGTATCAGCATACGATAGAATTGATCCTCAAGATTGGTATGCGGTCGAACCGCCAATTGAAAACCAAATATGAAAGCATATTCATTGACTTGTAGTTTCCCCCGCTACACCAAGCAGCTAGACAATGCGGAAGATATTTGGTAGGGCTCCAAGGATTTGCACTGATTATGTGCAGCGGAATCCCTAAGCGACTTGCGCAAGAGATATTTGGGAAACAAGGCGGTGTTGATATAATCGCATCCGCTACAAAGGGTTGTCGCGAAGAGTCGTCCGATAAGCCATCAGAACTACCAATACAAGCCTTCCAGTAGCCTTCTCCCATAGTCCTCATATTTGCCAACATTCCGTGGCGACCTTTAAGTTGGTCCTTGAAATTCTGGATTCGGAAGGCCAGAAAGTCTGCTGGGTCGCCTCCTCCGATAGAATGGAATTCGAGACCCGCTTCTTCAACTTGTTTCTGATGTCGCGGATGAGTTGCTACCCTGACATGATGACCATGTCTAAACTTAAGAAGTTTTCCGATTTCCAGAATTGGTTGACTGTCTCCCCTCGTCCCCATGGTCATCATAAGAATGTTAAGCTTGATATTTCGCTCATTGCCATTCGGTATCGATTTAACCTGTTGGAAAGCCATTGCTACCGAACTCTCCTGATACTCTGCTCTCTCTCGCCAGGCGCCCAGTGTTAATTTCAGAACCCCACAGCGCTCAGACCTTTGGTAAGAGATAAGACACGGGTGTATTATCATGTGGAATTTGCAGAACAAACCGCTGGGCCGTTTGTAATGCCAAACCAAAGATAGGTTGCTCTGAGTCACAGAGGGCCCAGGATACAATCAGTCACCACTTTAATTTATTAATGTTGATCCTGATGAGAGTGTGGCTAGCCACGGGGCGGGACAGCCTATGGGACGTTTTGGCAGGCACCAGTTGGGAGTTCTTACGCAGTCTGCAGCTTATTCGCAGTTTGGTTGAAAGACAGAGCTTGAGCTACCTGATGGAGCAGCATCGGCGATTTTGCAGGCGCTCTATTGAGGTAGAGAGGGCTTTATGTCTGGTCAGCTCGTCGGAGTTCAAGTTATCCCATGTGATGTGGTAGTTTCTATTCTATGTTACCTCCAGTAATAGCACGATTCTTCACCGACAAATGGTTCCACAAAGAATCTGACGAAGAATCTGACAAAGATTTTGACGAAGACTCGAGGAAGGCTTAGATGGATTATTCGCTGCGGACTAATATTTGGCATCGGTACTGGTGGTCGAAGGAATACTACACTGCCATGGCAGGATTGTAGTGCCACTGCAAGCGTACTGACTATCAGCCCGTAACATGTTCAGCTTTCACATAGGCACTCATTGTTGAATCAGCCTTGTCAGCATTCGTATCGGTTACTCAGTGTCAAATCAGCATTGTCAGCACTTGCTTCAGTAAATCCTATCGTATCAGTGTTGTCAGCATTTGCTTCCGCGTAATTGGTCGCATCAGGGTCTATTTGGAATAGAAGGATCTTTCTGATAATTTTCGATGTATTACAAACATGCGTCGCACAAAAGGTTCTCTGGTCATTCCTAGCAGTACAATATCGTACAAAATTATAAGGGAAGGCATACCATAGCTATTGCGATATTCGAAATTCTCTGTCGCAAGTTGGGTTTACCAAAATGGCGTTGCTCACTCAGTCCATGTTTTCTGTTGTTGCCCTCATGTGTCTCTGTCTATATCGAATATATAGAGTGGTTGCGTCTGGATCAATTATCCCAGAAGGAGTATCATGGGTTGGACGGCGCAAAGAGGTTTTTTCCTATCTACGAGCTAAGGCTCGAGCATTGTTTGGCACAAAGGCTTCGTTGATGGAAGCCTATACTCAGGTAAGCCTTCCACCAGGGGCGCAATACTTGGCCCTAACAATTTACAAGTTCAACAAACTTGGGAAAGCTGTTCTCATCCCACTTCCCTTTAGCCGTCCGGAGGTTGTCCTTCCTCCATCGTCCATAAGATGGATCATCACTCAGCCCGAACTTGCGATGAGCCCTACGCCCATACATGATGAGATAACCCAAGTTCGCTACGCGTTTCTCAATCCTCAGTTGGTAGGTGATCATACCGTGTACAATGTTCTCCGTCGAGACATGATGAAACACCTGAAAACCTTGGTCCCCGTCATGGATGATGAGATTTCTGCTGCCTTGGACGACGTGTGGGGTTTCGGTACGGACTGGAGACCGGTATCTCTCTTCGATACTATGCGGGAAGTTGTTTTACGAGTATCAACTCGTGTTTTTATTGGGGAACCATTATGTACGATGCCATCACTTTACCCACCCCGATACTCTGATGATTGGAACGTCTAACGTTTGGCAGGCCACAACGAAGATTATCTCCGCAATTCGTCGAAACTCTCATCATGCGTTATCCCCAGTGGCCTCCTTCTATGCATGTTTCCAGACTTTATCAAGCCAGTGGCCTCGAAGTTCACCACCTTTTTCAATCGAATATACGTATCAAGATGTGCAAGATACCTTCAACCTGTCATGCTTCAACGTCTCGCCGATGTTGAAGCTATGAATAAAGATCCGAACGGTAGACCTGCTCTGCCCAATGACCTGATCACGTGGCTGGTAGAGGACTCGCTTCATCGAGGGGAACCACGAAAAGGCCTTGAAAACCTCCTCATTGGGCGTCTATTCATGGCCAATTTTGCCGCGATCGAGACCACGACCATGACGATCACTAGCACTCTATTCGATATCTTGTCGAGCTCTCCTGCCAAAAAATTCGCAGAGACTCTCCGAGAGGAAGCCTTGAACATGCTCAAAGCTAGTGATGGCCAACCAAAGAAGGAAGACTTATTGAGGATGGTAAGGACAGACAGTTCGATGAAGGAAACGCTCAGGCTCCATGCCATCTTCAAAGCCCTTGCCCGTGAAGTGACCGCTCCTAAAGGCGTCACTATGGAGAATGGCCTACATTTGCCCAAGGGCTCACGGGTCTGCATATCTTCCCATGGCTTGCACAACGATGAATCCATCTACCCGAATGCGACGACATACGACGCCTTCCGCTATTCTCGAGTTTTGGAACAGCCCGCAGAGAATGGAACCGAGAGTCCCAAACCTCTCTCCCAATCATTGGCGGCAACCAGTGAGGTATACTTACCTTTCGGCCATGGTAAGCATTCATGCCCTGGCCGATTCTTTGCCGCGGACGAAATGAAACTCGTTTTTGCATATATCTTCTCGAAATACGAGATCATGCCGATTGAGGAGAAGCGGTCGGACTTGGCTATAGGGTTTTTCCCCACCCCTGCTTTCAACGGTCCCATCAAAATTCGACGAAGGCCAGAAACCGTTCCTTCGAAGGTTGGTCAGACGAGCTTGCTTGGGAAGCAATACCAATTGTGAGACACTGGTCCAAAATCTGAAATACACCAAGGTTGACAGCTCTTTCTCGGCACCATCAATGAGTGCTTCTAGTTTGTTCTTACGATGTGGGAAGGAACTTTCTCTATACCCTCAACGCAAGCGTTGCTGAAGGCCATCCAAGGACTCATTGTTGCTATTCTTCAGGCACTGGAGATTGGTAGTAAACAGCAATCTCTCTTATGTTCGACATGGCATTGATCGCAAACATATGATAAACATTAGAATAGACGATCCTGTAGCACGTAACTTGTTGATTGAGAGCAATTCCTGCATTGCGCATCGCTAAGCCCGGCGTGGCTGAGGCAGGCCGGGCGCATAGATAACCTTGGTTTTATTAGATTGCTCAGGGTGGCAGAAATATACCATTCTCAAAGACAAGATCTTAGCTGTCGTCAGCGTAAGATCATAACCCTATTTCCCCTATGCTTCGTACCATTAATTACAGTCGAAGCTGGTTATAGAGAGTTCTTGCTAACGAAAATTCGGCTTTGGCGAAAATCTCTCAGCACGTTCATCGAACTTCTACCTGTTGGAACACGAGGTCATATGAGGCATTTAGTATATAGGGTTGAAGCTGGATTGAAGAGTCTATCTAGAAGGTGGAAGGTGAAATCTCTACTAGCGGCCCCCAGCCCTATAGGGCGAAGATTACCAACCAAATCACACCTGAAATTCCAACACTACCAGAATGGCTATAAGTTTCCTATGTCTAGTAATGAATTAATGTCTGATTGTCGTTCGTGATACTTTTTGTCTTTCGCTTTAAACATGTTTATCAGCTCTTTCTTCAAACGCTCTTGTAAACCAATGTACGCTATGCAATAGGGTCATCTCCCAAGCCACCACATCACCCACACCATCGGAAGAAACCCTCTCGATACAAACCGCCCAACCCCACCTTGAACTTCGGCAAGCCGCCGCCCCCTGTCGCCGTCCCCGCCGCCCCCGTAGCAGCCGCCCCAGCCCCCGTCGGCGCAGCCCCCGTAGGCGGTGCCGCCGCTCCTGCCAACCCCGCAGCCGTCCCCGCAGCCGTCAACCCCGCGCCCGCCGCCGCCGCCCCCGTGGCCACCACTCCGCCGACCCAAGCGAACCCGGTCACGACCGTCAACCAGAACACATTAGTGGGCGGGGTGACGAAACAGGTGCCCGTGGTGTTCACCCAGACGTTTGCCGGGAGTTTGACGAGCGTGGCGGAGGTGCGGAGCGTGGGGATGGGGACGTTGACGGGGAGTGTGGGGCTGGTGAAGAGTGGGAGCGCGAAGACTGGGGGGGTGGGGAGGGTTGGGGAAGGGACTGTAGGGATGGGTGGGTGGATGGTGACGGTCGTGGTTGGGGGTATGGTTGTGGGCGGGTATAGGGTTTGGGGATTGTGAGGAGGGCACGATGATGAGAGGGAAGTAAGGGTGAGAGGGAGGTGAGGAGGACATGAGGATGAGAGGGAGGTGAGGGTGAGAGGGAGCTAAGGGTGAGAGGGAGGTGAGGGTGAGAGTGATGTGACGTATGGGACGAGAGTCATGATGAGACAAAGAGTGAGAGAAAGAGAGGAGCGAACCGAGGGTATGGGAAAGGAAATGCAACGTGGGTTTGACGTCGGGAGATGGGTCGCACGTTAGGTAATTCATTCTTATGCTTTTCCAAGACTGCTCAATTCATATGTGGCACAACCAGCATGCTTTGTGAGAAGGAGATTTTCTTTTTATTTGCAGAATTTAGTATGACATGCCTGCATTCCCTTCCTATCATCTATCAAAGTCGAGGGTTTCCGCACTCTCCACCACGCCTTCCCATATTTGCGCCTCGGAAGTACTCGGAATGTTCTTCCATGTCGGCCCTAAGAAAGAAAAAAGGAAAGAAAGAAAGAGAGGAAGAAACAAATAACAACCGAAAAACGCCTTGCAGAAAAGAGTTCCAGAATTCTCAACCTCCACCACCACGTCTTGCACCATTGGCCATCCGTTGTATTACGAGCAGGCGCTAAGAATGCTCCCCCTGCTGCGTAAAGAACATCCCGCTAAAAACACCTTGGACCGACTTCCGGCTATGCTTGACGGGGGAGAGCGAACGCAGGCGTTTTCTAGTCGATTTGCTCAAGTCGGAGAGGAAGCCGCGGATCGTTTGGTTTCTCTCGAGGCCGAGGGTCTTGGCGGTGGGATCGAACCGTTCCTGTTGAGCTGGAAGAAGAAGAAGAGATTAGCAATACGTGGTCGACAAATAACCTGACGGCTTAGGATACTCACCGACAACCTGCTTCACCCTCGACAGCTCATGCTCGGCCTTCTCGGCGGCCCAGCCAGCTCGCGTGATGGCGACTGTGAGGTATCGTTCACCTTTGGCGTATTCCCAGCCTTCGTCCTCGGCGGGTTCGCTGAACAGAAAGTAGCCGCACACGCGATTGAACATTCCGGGTTGCATAGGCCCTTGCGGATCGACTTCTTCACAGTCGGGGCAGGAGAGGCCGAGTTCGTCTCGTAACAGGTTGGCTTGCGCCATTATTTGCCATTGCCGATAGTCCAACGATCTGCTGATTACCATGAGGGCTTCCGGAGGAGGGTTTTGTCCCTTCATCAGCTTTCGGATTGACCCATGAAGATGGATGTTCTTGGCCGACTCGTCGGGACCCGGGTTGCTCGCAAGGTATACGAGCGCTTTCCGTTTGACTATTTGTAAGGCTTGTTGATAGCGATACGGTGGTCTGTCTTCGGCGAGCTGGACGGATCCTACCTGGCTGACGCCGCTTGCGGCCGACGTTGGCTCGAGAAAACGGAGTTCTTTCCATTTGCCTTCATAATCGGAGAGCGTGCTTATTCCCGTGCGTACACGCCACTCCATGGCCCAATGGTCATCTCTTGCGGAAAAGGAAATGGTGTTGGACTCCCTCTTGTCTACCTCTTCGAAAAGAGTATGTCGGATTGTCTTGGCGAGTTGGACGTACGTGGCTGATGTCGAGTTGTCGGATTCTATTCTTGAATAAGTGCCTTCGTCCAGTTGCCACTCTGGAAAGCTCATTTTGATGAGAGCTTGTGTAACCCCAGTCGCATACCTGGACCCGCAGTGACGAAGAGAACTATCACTGGGTGGCCAAGATAGCGACTCGTTAGATTCGTCCACGGCAGCCATGGTAGTCGTGTTCAGATTTGGAGTTTGCGCCCAGCCGCCGCCGTAGCAGGACGTCGTGAGAAGTGTCACCTTGGCATTACGGGGGATCTGGCCCGCGAAATACTCCCTCTGTAGTTTAGGGCTCTCGATACCAAGCTTGTTACCGCCGAGGGAGATCGCCGAGGTCCGCTTTCTACCATGTGCAAAGATAAGAACTAGAACATTCTGATCTTTGCGTATTGCCTCGACACATTCGTCCCTGACAGTCGCCACGAATCTATCGAGCAGCATGTCTTTTGTCGATGTCTTACTAGTGTTCACAACACGAAGATTTGACAATTTGAACAACATCGAATCATCCAAAACTACTCTTCGTTCCCTGTTCGGGCTTCCGTGCGCGTATTCTCCGTATTTCTTCACCATAGTCTCCGGATCGACGCAAGTAAGCCAAACCTGGTTTGGCGAAGTATCTCTGAAAAGATGGTGAAATAGGTAGAAATCGGAGAAGATCCAGCCATCGTTGTCGGGAGACGCGTTGTCCATGTAGTCATTTGGACCGCAGACCGCCACAATTCGTGTTCCAGGAGAGATGTCGGGGGGGCACATGGAGGCAAAAACGCGGCCGCGAAGGCCATCCTGCTCTTGCGCAAAGTCCTTGCCGAAACCACCAAGCTTCGCTGGCTCAACGATCCTTTCGTTGAAGGGAGGATACGACATGACGGAATGCAGTGAGGCCAAACGGGAAGATAGATAAGGGGAGGTGGAATTGAGGAAAAGAAGCGTGCGAGATTTCGAAGCTCAAGGGGAAGGAAGTCGAACAAGCGGTAAGCCTGAAGTATGCTATTGTGCGACTATGCTGAGAGGAAGGTAAGAAGGTGTTGCTGTAAAACAAATGGGTGACGTCGTAAGTAGGGTTATGTCTAACTGAAGCTTTCTCTAATGTGCTGAGGATTTGCTATGCTTATAACTGTAGACCAGGCAAGATTGCAGATGTTGGTAGAGAAAGGAAGAAGGACGAGGTTTGCGGATGGGGGAGCGGGCGTCTTTAAGCACCCAAATGACTCTCATGAATCAAATCACGGCTGTGTGAATATGCTACCCAATTCACCCGGCTATCTTGTCCCAGGCTTCAACAAACCAACTAGCCCTATTCGATGATCGACGCAGTGAACTAGTCTAGACCAGGAGTGAGCTAGCTATATAGAGCAAGATCGCATGCTGGTAGATGTGACTCATAGCCAGGTGAATGCAACTACACTTCGAACAAGCTATGCTACACATGACTGTTTCGATCAAGTTCACGCTGTTTTCGCAGATTCCTTGTTTGCCTTAGAAGGGTTCACCTAGCACTCGGCTAAACCTAGCAGTCGTGCAGCCCTATAGGGCTGAAAATCCACATTTCATATCTTATTGCTTCGATGAACTACGTAGATAATATGACCTCTTTGAGGCCCTTCTGATACGCTTTCGAGGGATAGGGTACAGGTGCGGTATAGGGAGCTTCGGAACCAACAGAGCGAGCACGAACACATGCAACGGTCGACCTAGTAGATAGGTAGATCTAGAAGGTAGGCTAGATACAGATGACTAGGTAGATAGGTAGATAGGTAGGTATGTCTCTATGTAGATGTCCTCGCCTAGAAAAGAGGTGAAAAGATGGGTAAAATCCCCATGGATCCTAGGTGCGGCCGGATCAATGCTGTTCCATGAGTCATCGAGGAGTGAGGCTTCGCCCCACGACATTCTTCCCCCACCCATTTAATGCTCGTTTCTTGAGCATCAATGTTACCCTTCTATGGTACTAGCGAGGCGAAAGCGGAAAGCGGATGGCGAAGGCCGAAGTCATAGGTGTAATCCGAGCGAAGTTACAAGAAGCGAATATGTTGAATAGCTAGTAGAACGATAGCTAAATGGCGAAGTATTCGAGGGCGAAGGCGAGGTATATGACTAGCCAGTAGATCGATAGCTAGAGGGCGATATTTTCTGGTGCGAAAGCGAAGCTTTGAACATGACTAGATAGTAGGTCGATAGCTAGAGAGCGATAATTTCTAGGACGAAGCTTTGAACATGATGAAAATGAATAGAGTCATCAAGATCTAACCCTAATCATTACACAGTGAACGCTAGTGAGTTCATTGCATAATGATTAAAGCAAGCTTCGATCAGATGAGATATGTCACGATTCTAGCCTTGTCAGGCTCAGCCTTCTAGCCTTGCCAGGCCTATTCTCGCTTCGTCACCTTGACTAGTTCCTATTGAGCCTAGCGTTGTCGTGGGGCGAAGCCTCACCCCTCGATGACTCATGGAACAGCATTGATTCGGCCGCACCTAGGGTCCACGGAGATATTAGCTACTATTGATAGGGGTTTCCCGAGCATGGCTCAGCCGCACCTTCAGGATCCATGGGGATATAGGCTATCATTCATAGGGGTTTCCCGAGCAGAGCTATTGAGCCGCACCTTCAGGGTTCATGGGGACATTGACTACTATTGATAGGGGTTTCCCGAGCATGACTCAGTCGCACCTTCAGGGTCCATGAGAATATTGGCTACCATTTATAGAGGTTTCCCGAGCGGAGTTTTCTCCTTCGCCTTTTACCCATCTTTTCACCTCATTCATAGACGAAGACATCGACATAGAGACATATCTATCTACCTATCTATCTATCTATCTATCTGTATCTAGCCTACCTTCTAGATCTACCTATCTAGTTGAATGTGTTCATGCTTATTCTGTTGATTTCGAAGCTTTCTATATTGCATCGAAATTCTATTTCTCGACATTGAAGCTCAACGCGAGAATATCATTTTCATGATATTGAGTAGAGCAGTGACAAAACAACAGAAAGCGACACGTTCATCTCTGCAACAATAAACACATTGATGAATAGCTTGAGCGAGCTGAATATGAATGCATCAATCAGCTTGAGTCAGCTGATAATCTTTTCTTCGAAGGCTAGAAAACAGCTGCTGCAGACGTTTAATTTGAAAGATCGACATATTGCTCAGACATTGAGACTCATGCTTGAAGAGTGAAAGAGAAAATCAATGAAGCAGAGAACTCAACTATACGAGCATATACAGACTATGTGTGTTGAGACTGAAGAGAATGAAGCACAAGTTCAGAAAGAGCTGAATCAAGAGAAAGCTTGAACTCAAGAGAAAGCTTGAGCTAAACAGATAACTCAAGAAGAAACTGATCATTTGAAGCTACTCAATGACAATGATGATTTGAATGAAATGCATTGAATGTGCAAGCGAGAAATGACTCAACAGCAGACTTGAAAGCTTATTTAATCTGAATGATCTCATTCAACTTCATCTGCTTCGTTTAGCTCATCTGCTTCGTCTGTTCAAGATACTAGAAAATTTATTCAGTTGTCAGCTCAAAAGTTTATCATTTCTCTTGCTCAATTCTCGTCTAGATTCTCGACTTTGTCATCTACAAGCTTGTTTCTTCGCTTATCATCTGCTCGAAATTGACAACGATTCTTCATTCAAATCGCTTCTTTTTTCTCAGTCTCTTCGATTTTCTTAACTATCTCATCTACTTGATCATCTGCTTGAGATGCTAGAAATTTACATCGAAAACTCATGCAAAGACTCTTTGTTTCTTCATCTTGTTTCTCATCATGTATTTATTTTTCTCATGACTCATCTTATGACTCATCTTGTAGCTCATCTCACTACTCACTCGCTTGAAATTCTCATTAAGCATTTACTTGAAATGTCTCTGTTTCTCTCTTTAGATTAGACTGATCGCGTCAAGTTGAATACTCAACTTGAAAAGTGATGAGTTGAGTTGAAATTTTTTTGAAAAAGTGTTGAATCGAATTGAGAAGTTGAACTTAAGCACTCAAGTCGAGTTGAGAAACTTGATTCAACAACTCGACTTGAAAACTCAACTTGACTCGACAAGATATTAGATAGATGTAAATAGCTTGATTGAACAGTCTACATGATTTTTCTTCATGACTTTCTATCATGTTTTCTCGTCATGACTTTCTATCAAAGTCAAACAATCTTCATGTTTCTTCTCTATGTTTCTCTCTATGTTTCTCTCTATGTTTCTCTCTATGTTTCTCGTCATGACTTTCTTCATGTTTCTCTTCATGTTTCTCGTCATGATTCTCTATCAAACACTCTTCATGTTTTTCTTCATGACATAATGCAAAAAGATAATGCAAAAAGATAATGCAAAAGTCAAAAATCGAAAAAATTTCTATATTTAGTTCTCTTGACGTCAAGCTCAAATTCTTGACAAGTTGAATTGAGTTGACTCAATTCTCAGTCAAGTTGAGTTGCATCAAGTTGAAAATATGAGCAATTCGACTTGAATCAAGTTGAAAATGTGAGCAACTTGACTCGATCTTAGTTCAAGTTCAAAATGTCAATTTGAAACTCGACTCAACAATCAGTCTACTTTAGATCATCTTGCATCTTGCATAAATTATGATGTACTTCTTCATCTCATGATTCATCTGCAAGAATCTTTCTTCATGACTCATTTATTAAGTTGTGTTTATTCATAAAGAATTTATACATCATGTTTCATAGACTCAGCAAAGAAGAACATGCATTGCAAAGTTAAAAATAATGTGTTTTTCTTGAATTTACATATCATCTTTTCGTTGAAATCTCGATTTCAATCTTCTTTATTTCATCATTGCATTTTCTAAAGTGATTTCTTCAAAGATCAAAGATGAAACTATCTTTCTGAGTTTAATAAATTCAGACTCAAATCTATTAAATGCAAAGATCATATATTTGAATTTTAACATTGCTCATTGTTATTTTCATTTTTGATATATAAGAAATAAGAAAGAAATAAGAAATAGTAAGAAAGAAAATGATTTTATAAGAAAGAAAATAGTTTTGTAAGAAAAATAAGAAAATGTTATGAGCATATTTGTCAGAATTGTGTCTAGATGATACAATTAATGAAGATCAGAGTTGATAGTGCTTGATCTTTAAAGATAGCTATAACTGAATATTAAGAATACAGAAGAAGATTGATACAAGAGCTTCTATTTATGTAATGTTCAGAGACTGCGCTAGACTCAAAAGAAATGTGTTTGTAACATGAAAAGAAGATGATGTAGATGAACAAGATGTTGATGAAAGAAAAGAGTGTTGAGAAAGAAAAAGAGTATTGAGTCATATCTGAGTCAAATCTGAGTCAGATCTAGATCAGATCTTGACTAAATCATTGACTAGTTTTAATCAGTCTTGATATGCTTGTAACATTACTCTCTTCTTCAAAAATTCATGTTTGCATGAATGTAGTTTCTTTGCTCACTTTTGTTGATAGTTATTTCTATATTTAGCGCGATTTGCTTGAATATAGCTTATGAAATTCATTCAAAACTTTCTCTGAGTCATTGAATTTTTCTTTATCAACATAGTATTATTCATCGTCTTTATTTAGATCTTTTCATTTGACTTTGTACTGTATTCGATCTCGATAGTGTCTGAAGTTCAATATATCATTTATCTTTCAATGTTCATCGTCTTTGATAGTGATTGATTTGAGTGATTCTGAATGTTGTTCTGATAGAGAATCTTCTGAATACAATTGTAGTAGCTTCGAGCTGAATATCGAATGCAGATGCTTCATGCTGATTGATAAATGAAGATGATAGAAGATATCTATTTTAGCAGTGATTTGATAAAGATCTAGCTGTTTGTCTTTCAAAGCTTTGCAGAGTCTCGTTGTCTTGACGTTTCTGAAAGATAGTCAAACTCAGTTATCTACTTCATATGTGACGTTTCGTTTATGTTTATTGATCTGAACTTCAATGATCAGCTTCGTCTTTTTCAATTGTTGATGATCGAAGCTCAGTAGCTTTTTCATTCAAATGACAATATCATTTGCTTTTTTAGCTTCAAGTCATTCACAAGTTGTTTTGTAGTCAGTTGTATCTGAATTGAAACTCATTCGAGAATGAAATTCTTTATTGAAGTAAAAGAAAATCATTGAAGTGATCGAGAAGATATTGAAATTGTCGCTGAATTTCATCATAGATATTCATTTGACTCAGTCATTCTGCATGTAATTGCAGTAGATTTTAAGTTTGCGTTCAACGTTCTGATTGACTTGTTTCGATTGATCATTGATCTCAGAATGATAGACTGTGAATAGACTAGCTGTGATTCTCAGTCGCTTGCAAAGACTTTTTCACATAGTCGATATGAATTGAAAGTCTCTGTTCAAAACAATAGAACTGAGTAAATCATGCAGTTGATAAACGTTTCATAGCATGATTTAAATCGTTTCTTCGACTGAGATGTTATTGTCTTTTCAATGACAGAAAACATAGTAACGTTCTTTGATGAAATAACATATGATTGTGCAAATAATATTATAGTCTTCTGACAGAGATAGTTCAGTGATGAAGTTCATAACTATATTTTTTCAACGTTTCTGTGAAATTGAAAGAGAATGATAAAGTTCATTGATGCTATCTCTAGAAACTTTGCTTCGCTGACAAGCATGATAGTTTCGAATGTATCATCGAATAGTAGCTCAATGATCTGATCAATAGTAGAAACGCTGAACTAGATCAATGATTCATTTATTGTCGAAGTGAAAGATTGAAGATTGATCATGCACTTCTTGTAGTAATTTTGTGTGCATGTTCTCAGAAATTCACAGTAGATCTTTTTTAAATAGAACGTCGTCAATGATTTTGCAGTTCTTCAGTTTAGTGATATGAAATTTGAGTTTATTCTCGTTCATAGCTTGTCTATATTCACTGCAGAACTCATTTATTTGATTGATCATACATACTTGTTGATAGAGATTTGCTTTCGATTCAACAGATAGAACATCGACTTTATCAAGAGTCAGAATAGTCTGAAAATGATTTTCAAGACGCTGAGTTGATTCAGAGACGTTCGCTAGAGACATTCTGATTAAAGCATCAACTTTAGTGTTTATTTTGTCTGATCTAAAGATGATCTGAAAGTTGAACTTTGATAGAATGTTCAGATAGTTGACTTGTCATTGACTCAACTGTTTGTTTTTCATGAAGATCTTCAAAGTCTGATGATCAATGAACATCTGAATAAGAAGTTCAATGCATTTCAGCTCGAGTCATCAGTGTTCAAAGCATCGAATAATGACTAGCAGTTTCTTATCATAGATGTGATAATTGATTTCAGCGAGAATCATGCTTTTGCTGTAGAAAGTCATCGAATGAAGAACTTTCTCATCATTGTACTGAGATAGTATTTCATCTTTTACATAGTTCAAAGCATCGATCTTCAGAATAGCTTGTCATTTGAGATCAAAGTGACGAAGTACTGAGACTGAGCTGACTTGTTTCTTTAGATTGTCAAAAGCTTGAACACAGATCTTGTTTTAAATAAAAGACGTGTTCTTTCTAGTCAGCTGAGTGAATGATTTGACTAGCTTCAAGAAGTTCTTAATGAAACAATGATAGAAGTTAACAAATCTCACGAAGCTCTGAATTTCTTTTAGATTAATTGAAGTGATTCAGCTGACTATGATTGTCATCTTGCTGAGATTCATACGAAGATTTAGTTCAGATACAATGACTTCTAGAAAGACAGTCTCTTCTACATTGAATTTGCACTTTCAAATATTCATTTGCAGTTCAGCTTCATGTAGTCATCTTAATACTAGTTTGACGTGATTTTTATGTTTCTTTCTCATTTTGCTATAAATGAGAATGTCATCTAGATAGACTTGACAAAAGTCGTTCAGAAAGTTTCATAAAATGTCATTCATATATTGCTGAAAGAAGATCGATTCATTAGTCAGTTTGAATGATAGCATCTTATATTTATATGCTTCTAAAGCAGTGATAAAAGTGATGTAATTCTCATTATCAAGATGCATTTGAAGTTTGTTGAATGCTGATATGATGTTCAATCTAGTCAGATGCTTGCAACTCATTATTTTATCAATGATCTCGTCTATCAGCGATAGAGAATATTTATTTCTTTTGAAAATGACATTTAGCTTTCAATAGTTCACGCAGAATCAAAGATTTTCATTTGCTTTAAGAATGAATAAAATTGAAGAGAAATAAAGAGTCTGACTGAAAGTGATAAATTTCTTTGACAGATTCTCGTTCAGATACTTCTTTACTTTCAGAAGTTTGACAAAGAACATTCAATATGCTCGATAGTGAAAGAATGTTGAATCACTAGTGAGCTCAATTTTATGATTGTAGAAGCGATGAAAGAATAGTTTATTTGATTGAGTTCAATCAAAAACATCTAGAAACTCATGATATTTTGAAAGCAGCTTTGCTTTAATGTTTTCTAAATTCTGAGTCGTTTCATTGATTGAAAAGACGTTTAAAGCATTCAAATTGCACTGAGTATTGTACGTGATTTCTTTATTAATGTTCATCATGAATAGAGCAAAGACTTCGATCTTGTTCTTTCTTGAATGATTCAACAATGTTTTGAATGAAGCAATGTTTATGCTTTAAATCAAGAATAACTTTTTCTGAGCAGTGATTGAAATGAGTCGTTTGAGCATTATAGAGATCTTAGTCTGAGTGATTCAAGAAAACGAAGTTGATTGCAATTAACTTGAATGCTTTGAATTGAGCGAGATTGAAAAAATTGAAATAGAAGTATTCAATTGATTTGAAAAAACAATGACATCGTTTCACATATTCAGTAATATTTCGTTTTTATTCATTCAGAGCTTACTCAATATGACTTCATGATGATTGATATCAGCTATCAACATTGATACAGTCAATTTCTTATGACTTTTGTCATGATTCTAGTCTTTGTCTATTCTTCAACTAGTCTTCGCCTGATTTCATTTTAATCGAGTCTAGCACAAAGCTGAGAAATACACATATAAGAATCGAGTTCTTTTCTGTAGATACTTTTCTTTCTTAGCATTTATCTATTAGTTAAATGACACTTCTATGACTCGCTCTAGATCGATTTCTAACAGTAAATAAATGCTAATCAACTACTCTGCTATCGACGTGTAGATGATACGAAATAATCTACTTCTATTCAGAAAATTCGCAAGAAATTCTTTGAATTACTTTCATCAAAACACATCTTCAAATTTACTCAAATTTACTCAAATTTATCAAATCAATCACTCAACTTTATCACAATCAAATCTATCTATTTATCTTTCTCACAATGACACGCGACTTTGAATCAGTCGAGTCACGAACAGCTCATCTGCTTAAAAGCATTGCTAGCAGACGCGTTTTCATTATTTCTTTTGATGTTTCAGCTGAATCTCAGAATGTCGCTATCTCATGAAACATCAACATGAATCAACAACTTCGTCAATGAACTATTGATCAATCAGACGAGATCATCAAGATGCTGATCGAGTTAAGAGATCAACGAGACATGACTTTGAAACTCAACGAGCAATGAATCAATGTTCAAGTCGATCACATCAAGAGACTTGATGAGCTAGAGATCAATCAAATGACAATAAACATTCAAGAAAAGACTATCTTTGAACTATGAAAGAAAGTCTACCTCTTATTCCCGACCGTCACCTGGGCAGGTGACGCTTCCATCGACCCCGGCGGCGATCGCCTTGGCACGTCGATCCGTCACCTGCCCCCCGGTCAATCCGTCACCTGCCCCGAATTCCTACTAGACGTGCTCGAGCTCGATACTTTCTATGACAACAATTGTAG